>Ga0256833_1000788_pt1 | contig 24185 bp, 22 predicted proteins | sample 356284metaG_FD_190535 | JGI IMG/M metagenome (GOLD analysis project Ga0256833, IMG submission 190535) | Hydrothermal vent microbial communities from Mid Atlantic Ridge, Atlantic Ocean - 356-284 | ecosystem: Environmental > Aquatic > Marine > Hydrothermal vents | place: Atlantic Ocean: Mid... | reverse complement strand
GAACCCGTTAACGGGGCTGGAGAACGTCGTCCTCACACCACACATAGCGGGCTACACCTGGGAGGCGATGGCGGGGGCGGCTGCGGAGGCGGCTCAGGCCATTAGGGAGTGCCTACTCCTCGGCAGGGCCCCCAGAAACTCCCTCACCCCCGGAACCTGCGCCAAGGCCTGCGAACCACTCATCTAGCCTATACGTGTGGGAGTACTGCACGATCACGCGGAACAAGAACGCCACGAACACCATGAACGACAGCGTCTGCGGGGCTATCGGTGGCGGTAGGGGCGCTGCCGCCGTGTATAACCTGTCAGCCAGCCTAGCCATGAGCTCGAGGGAGAGGGCGAAGAGTACGAGGTTCGAAAGCCTCACACTGACCTCCTTGCCCAGAACCCAGTAGGCGATGATGAGTGAGCCGAGCACGAGGCCCGCCGCCGCGGCCTCCCCAAGGCTGACCAGCATCATCTGCGGCGACTTAATCACCGATACCAGTGCGGAAACGACGGCGGCCTGCACAGCCTCGGCCCCGGCAACGGATTCGTTACCTATGCTCGCCGCTGCCTCAGAGGCTATGCCACCCATGGTGGCGCTCAGGTAGGCGCTTCCGCCGAGCAGGACTGCCGCTGCCACCGCGTGCATGGCCATCGCCGCCGCCGGCACCATGCCCAGGCCCCCCTTGCCGGCGCTCTCGAGGGCTGCTGAGACCTTGCCGAACCCCCTATACACTAAGTAGGCAAGGATGGCTGTCGTTACTCCCACACCCCACAGCTCCCATATCCTTGGTGTGACGATAGCGTCTGTCACCCAAGCCCCTATGGTTGTGGAGGAGGCGCTCGTGCCGTTGAGGGCGTTCAGGATCTCCTCAGGTACTTCTGCTTGAGGAAGCCCGGAAACTACCATGGCGATGATCGAGAATATGAGGGTGGCGAGGACGTAGAACCTGAGGTAGGCAGCGACGCCCTTATGTGGTTTGGGGCCCTCACTCATTGCCTCCGCCCTCTTCACCCAGGAGCCTCATTACCCTGGGCTTCCTCATCCTCCACTCAACCTCCCTCACCGACATCAGCCTCTCCCTCACCCTCTCTACGAAGGCATCGCCGCCGAGCTTGTTCACGAGGCCTGGGTCATACCCTGGTGCGGGGCCTCCCAACGACTTGATCATCCTGACAACGAGAGCGCCGACGTTGGCGGCGTCCTCAACGGCCGACCTATTGCTTAGGGGGTCGTCCATGGAGTTGTGGTAGGCGAGTGCCCAGGGCGGTATGGTGAACCCCATCGAGTTGAAGGTCACCATGAGGTACGCTATCGTCATTATAGCCCCCGAGTCGTTCCCGACCGCTATGAACCCGGCTGGCTTCCCCTCGACCAGAGAGCGCCCAGCGACTACGGCCATGTTCTCGAGGGATGTCATCCTGTCTATTAGGTTCTTCAGTGGGCCTGAGGGGCCGTACCAGTAGATAGGGGTACCGACGATCACGCCGTCAGCCTCCACAATCTTCCTCAGCACCTCCCTGCCGTCGTCATCGATCACGCACGGATACCTGCACGCCCCTTGAACATCGGACACACACCCAATGCAGGGCTCGATGTCCAGGTCGTAGAGGTGGATCACCTCCGTCTCAGCCCCCTCAGCCCTAGCCGCCTCCTCGGCCACAGTTAGGAGGGCTGCGACGCCCCCGTACTTCCTCGGGGAGGCGTTGATTATGAGCACCTTCACGTTCTCCACCCACTAAACCATGTTGGTTACGTCAAGAAGTAATAAATCGAGGTATCAGACCTCTATCTTCAATGCCTTCCTAACCTCATCCACCACGAGCACGGGCAGCGCCGACGCGAGCGCCATTATCAGCGCCCAGGCCGGCAGTGTGACGGTCGAGAACGCTGCCTGTAGAGGCGGTAGGTAGACAGCCATTAGCTGGAGAGCAACGGAGGCCGCTAGCCCGGCGCCGAGCCAGTGGTTCCACGGGAGCTTGAGGAAGCTTACTCGCTCCGACCTCGCCGCAAGGGCTCGGCCGAACTCGCTGAACGCCATCGCCGTGAATACCGCAGTCCTCGCCAGGGTCAGGCCCAGCGGGAGGAGGTACTTGAATATCGATATGTTCACCACGCCGATGAGCGTACCGAGCAGGGTCATGTACCCGAGCTTCCTGTTGGTAAGGAGCTTCTCCTCCCTACCCCTCGGCGGCCTCTCCATTATGTCCGGCTCCGGGGGCTCGACAGAGAGCCCCAGCGCCGGGAGGGAGTCGGTGGTCACGTTTATCCAGAGGAGCTGGACAGGTTTCAGCGCTGGGGGCAGGAACGCTACCTGTGAGAGGAAGATGGTGGCTACCTCGCCGATGTTCGCCGGTATGAGGTAGTTTATCGGTTTCTTCAGGTTCTCGTATATTATCCTCCCCTGCCTCACCGCCTCCACGATCGTGACGAAGTTGTCGTCCTGTATGATGAGCTGGGCCGCCTCCTTGGCAACATCGGTTCCCCTTATCCCCATAGCTATCCCTATGTCGGCCTCCTTGAGGGCGGGGGCGTCGTTGACCCCATCACCCGTCATAGCGACGACGTAGCCCCTCCTCTTCAGCGCCCTCACTATCCTCCTCTTGTGCTCGGGCGTGACCCTAGCGTACACGGTCACCTTATCGACCACCTCATAGAGTTCGTCATCGCTCATCCTGTCCAGCTCCTTCCCCTCCAGGACGGAGCCCTCACCTACCTCGAGACCTATCTCCCTCGCTATCGCTGCGGCTGTGAGCCTGTGGTCGCCGGTTATCATTATCACCTTTATTCCTGCCCTCCTCACCTCCTCAACGGCCTCCCTAACCCCATCCCTCGGAGGGTCGATGATGCCCATCACAGCCGTGAACACTAGGCCGTCCTCTATCGCCTCATCGTTATCAGGCAGGCTGTCCATAACCTTGTACGCTAGCGCGTAGGTCCTGTAACCGCTTGACGCTAGGGACTCAATGTACGTCATTATCTCCTTCCTCACCGGCTCACTCAGGGGTGCCTCCGACTCCCTCACCAGGATCCTGTTGCTGAGGGAGAGCACGTACTCGGGGGCACCGGACGTTATTACTAAGTATTTTCCGCTACCCAGGCGGTGGACAGTGGTCTTCCTCTTCCTGAACCTGTCGAACGGTATTGTCTTGACGATGGACTTGTCTGGCTTCACGGCATCGAGCCCCAGGACCTTCGCCGCGAGGACTAGGGCAGCGCCCTCAGTTGGCGAGCCAAGGACCCTCCACTGACCTCCCTCACTCACGAGCTGTACGTCCTGGGCGGTGTGCCTGATTATGTACTCCGCAAGCCTCTCAATAGGCGCATCCACACCCCTAACCAGGCGCACCTCACCCCGCGGCTCGTACCCTACCCCCTCCACCTCGTACTCGGAGCCCCCGACCCACACCCGCCTGACCGTCATCTCGCCCTTCGTTATTGTGCCTGTCTTGTCAGAGGCTATCACGTTGCAGGCCCCGAGCGTCTCTATAGCTGAGAGGGACCTCACGAGGACGTTCCTCTGTGCCATCCTCCTCGCGCCGATCGCCAAGACCGTGGTTGCGACGGCTGGCAGGCCCTCCGGCACCGCGGCCACGGCCAGCGAGACGGCAAGGAGGAAGGAATCGATGAGCGGTATGCCCTCCAGCGTCGAGGTAGCGAAAACGACGCCGCTGATCCCCAGGATAACCACCCCTATCTTCTTGCCCAGGGTGTCGAGCTCCTTCTCGAGGAGGGTCCTCTCCTCCCTGATCTCCGTTAGAGATGCGGCGATTTTGCCTAGCTCGGTCGAGGCACCGGTGGCGACGACCACAGCGAGGCCCTTGCCCTTGACCACGTGGGTGCCCATGAACACCGTGTTCCTCCTCTCGGCAACAGGCGTGTCAGGGTCGAGGACGGCGTCGGGGTCCTTGCTGACCGGTACTGACTCCCCAGTTAGGGGTGACTCATCGACCTCAAGATTCCACGCCTCTATTACCCTCGCATCCGCCGCCACCCTGTCCCCCTCCCTCAGCACGAGTATGTCGCCCGGCACGACCTCCCTCGCCTCGACCTCGACCACCCTCCCGTTCCTAAGCACCCTTGCCTTAGGCGAGGCCAGGGCCTTGATCGCCTCCAGCGCCTTCTCTGCCTTGAACTCCTGGGCGAAGCCGGCAACACCCATTATGACGACGATTATCGCTATGACGACCGCGTCGATCACCTCCCCGAGGAGGGCTGAGACAACGGTCGCTGCGAGGAGGATCACTATGAGGAAGTTCGTGAACTGCCTCAGGAGCATTGTGAGGGGTGACTTCTTCTTGGTCGGCAGCTCGTTGGGGCCGTATCTCTCGAGCCTCTCCCTAACCTCCTCATTCGTCAGGCCCTCCTTCCTCGCTCGGAGTCTCTTAAGCACCTCCTCAGCGCTGAGAGCGTGCCAGGCCTCGCCCATCAAACCCCCCTAATGTCTCGGGGCCGGGGTCATAAGGGCGTGGGTCGGGGGCGACTTATTTAAAGAGTTATGGAATAGGGCCTTAGGTGCCCGGGTTGTCGAGCGAGAGAGAGGTCGGCGGTAGGGAGTGGTTCAATGACCTGATCGAGGAAGTCGGTGTCGTGTTCATCCATTACCCCGTATCCGGCTCCTACCCCTACCTGCCCTTCGGCGCTAAGCTCGCCAGGGCCCTTCAGGGGGAGCTCGAGAGGAGGCTTGAGGAGTCTGGGCACGAGCCCATAATATTCCCCTCACTCATACCCCTCTCCCTCTTCCGTAAGGAGGTCGACTTCTTCGAGGGCTTCTCCCCCGAGGCACTCGTTGCTGAGAAGACCCTCAGCGGGAGGGAGCTCGGCGAGCCCCTAATACTGAGGCCCACGAGCGAGGTCCCGATATACTTCGTGTTCTCCCAGCTCATCCACTCCTGGAGGGACCTGCCGAAGAAGGTCTACCAGACAGTCACTGTCTACAGGGTCGAGACAAGCGCTACCGCACCCCTCTTCAGACTGAGGGAGGTCACCCTATTCAACGAGGAGCACGTCTTCACTAAGGGACCGGAGGAGGCCGAGGCCCTCTTCAAGGAGGCTGTAAGGCTCTACTCAGAGTACCTCGAGTGGGCCAGGATACCCCACCTCGTAGTCGAGACACCTCCCTGGGACCTCTTCCCCGGGGCCTCGAGGAACGTCGACCTCATAACGTTCATGCCGGACGGCAAGATACTGGAGCTCGCCTCGGTCATCAACTTCAGGGATAAGTTCGCTAAGGCATTCGAGATAAGGTACATGGGGGAGGACGGGGTCAACAGGTTCGTGCACCAGATAACCTACGGTATAGGGATAGACAGGGTCCTAGGGGCTCACCTATGGCTCCACTCCGACGAGAGAGGCCTCACCCTCCACCCCGACATAGCTCCCACCGACGCCGTTGTGATACCGATATTCAAGGAGGAGACCAAGGAGGAGGTGATGAGGTACGTCGAAGAGAACGTCGTCCCCGCCCTAAGGTCTGCGGGGCTCTCATTCATTGTTGACACGAGCGAGAAGACCCCCGGCAACAAGTACTACTACTGGGAGAAGAGGGGCGTCCCATACAGGGTAGAGGTCGGCGCTAGGGAGGCTAGGGAGGGGTCAGTGACGCTGTTCAGCAGGGCTGAGAGGAAGAGGAGGAAGGTATCGTTGGAGGAACTAGAGGAAGCGCTAGGCGTGGTGAGGGCAGCGTACCTGGAGGCGATGTGGGAGAGGGCTAGGGAGAAGGTGCTGGACTCCATGAGGAAGAACGCCAAACTCCTCGACATAGAGTTCGAGGAAGGCGCTTGCCTGGAGGCAGAGGAGGACACGGGCCTCAACACGATAGGGAAGGTGATCGGTGGCCCGCTGGCGACTGAGGACATGGTGGGGAAAGTGCTGTTCGGTAAAAAATATTGAGTCCTTTCCAGGGCACTTACCTCACGAGCTTCTTCGCGAGCGCGTACACTATCGGTACTAGCATTATGCCGAAGGCTATGGCCACTCCCCAAGCTATGTTAGCTATGACGGACGTCGTGCCGGGGAAGGCGCTGAATATGGCGGCGATGCCGACTATGATGAACATTATGTAGACCATGAACTTAGCGAATGCGGCGTACTCCCTGAACTCCGGGTGGTCCTCCTCTATGTTCCTTATCACTGCCGTGCCGATGAATATGCCTAGGGCTATCACCATGAACCCTAGTATGAGTGGGTAGACGTACTGCCCGCTCAGCTCCATGGTGTTCAGGGCTATGGCTATCACCAGCGCCACCAGGCCCACAAGGAGGACGTTCTTCAGCATCTGCCCGACCTCCACTTGCTCCTTCGGTAGCGAGGCGATGACGAGCTTGCCGACGTAGGAGGCGAGGATCGACACCAGTATGATGCCGTACGTCAGTATGAACACGCCGGCTATGAGCTTGGGAAGGTAGACAGCTATCGCTGAGAGGAGCTCGCCAGCGTAGCCCGTTATGTTCAGCACCGGTATGGCGACGACCACGGCTATCACAACGATGAACGCCTTTACAAGCATCCCGGTGAGGTCAGAGAGGTCTATCCCGCTCTCCTTGAACGCTCTGCCAACGTCCGTCCTGTCGAAGGACGGCTCCAGCGTCTTGTCGATGAGCTTGTTAACTGCCCTAGCCACTCCCTCGCCTATTAGGTACCCTATCCCTATGATTATCAGCGCCGCTATGACGTTGGGTATGTAGAGTATTATCGTGCTCACCATCTGTGCTAAGGACTCGTAGAGCCTGTCTAGAGCGCTCACGGTCTGGGCAATGACCGGTATGGGAAGGGTCATTTTCAGGTTCACCATATAATTATAATGAATAGATCTCGCATATAAGCATAATTATTTAGTTTATATTTTATAAAACAAAAAATTATAAAGATATTTAAAATTAATTTCTCGCAGGATAATCACGCCCCAGGACGCGGAAAACCAGGCGAGCGATAGGTTCCGCAAGCCACGGGCTCACGGCAAGGACTATGAACAGGCCCTCCACAGGGTACGTGCTGAGCACCGGACTCCCCCACACAGGGTACGTCCTCATCAGGGAGATCCTCGCCAACAGGATAGGGGATACAGAGGCAACAGTGAACACCGCTGCCAGGATCCTGCGCACGGCACCCACCGTAACCCACTCAAGAGCCAGCAAGGACGGCGCCGCTATCACGAGTACGGCCGCTACACCTGCATAGTGCCCGCCGTATGCCTCTATAACGTCAAGGAACGTTAGGTGAGTGCCCACACCAGTCACAGCGAATGGTACCGCGTTGAGAAGCGGCGAGATGAGGGATACGGCAAACGCTGGGATGAAGAGCCTCCTCCCCAATAAAGAGTATACAGCGAAGGCCAGCACGGAAGCCGAAGCAATAGCCGTCACTAAAGAATAGAGCCTAGTAGTAAGGAACATCACGGAGCTAGTGTACTCCCTAGTGTACCCGGTGACGAAGAACTCGGACGCGAATATGCTGGGTATGGTGCCCGAGGTCGGGAGGTATGGGGCCCCGGAGAATGCCGGCCTCCACCACACATCACCCCCTACCACCTGGGTTATGAATGGATAGGTGTAGATCGATGGCCTCAGCGGCCCCACCTCCTCGGTACCGACGAGGGAGTTTCTCACGAATCTAACGACCTCCTTCAACACAGCCTTATCGTTAATGATTCCCCAATGCCCCCTATTGGGGACGTAGAGCGGTTCAAACTTTCCTCCGAAGGACATCAGGAGGGTTAGGTACCTGTCGAGTGATTCCATGGGGAAGACCTCGTCGTTTGTTGGCATTACGATCTTGAGCTTCTTCCTGTGATACATGAACGTGTAAGACATAGGGTCAATTGGTATGAGGGCCCTCATAACGGTCTCGTTAAGGACTGTTCCCGGGGGGAGGAGCCTAGAGACTAGCCCACCTAACTCGGCTCCGCAGCTCAGGCAACCGGTCCCTGCTATGGATACAACGACCCTCACCCTCCCAACAACGTTCCCAACAACCTCCGCTGCCATTCCACCGAGGGAGTAGCCCACAACAGCTATTCCAGGACCTGGGTCACAGGCTGGTAGCTGGAGGATAAGGTTCACGGCCTCTGCAACGCTTCTATAGAACTGAAAAATGAGGGAGCCCCTCACAGCGTCCGGGCTCCTCAGCTCCTCAGGGGTTAGGGTAAGGGAGGCGTTGCCCGCCACCCCGCTCTTCCCGTGCCCTGCTCCATCAATCACAAGAGCCCCTATTCCTTCCTTAGCGAGTTCATAGGCTAGGGGCATCATCTGTCCGTGGTCCGCTCCCTCGCCATGAATGAGTATAGCGCATGGGACAGGCCTGCTCGAATTGGGCATAACCAACCATGCGTGCGCGAAGAACGTCCCCACACCAGATATTGGGACGTCATACACGTACTCAGTTACGTTGAGGGCGATTCCGCCAACCAGCTTATCCTCCGTGCTGATTTCCGTGTAGTTGAGGGCGCGGAAAACTGTGTAGTCCTCCCACGCAGCGTTCACAGTATCGACTATGTCGCCCAGCTCGACGAAGTCATCCACCCCCGACACGTGCCTGGGAACAGGCGTGACCAGCGTCAGTGTGGAAATGGTGTACAGTGTAAGGAACAATATGATAAGAGAGATCCCTAACCTATTCCCCGCCAGCTCCGTTCACCGAACCATTTTTTCCAAGTAACCAGTAAAATACGGGTATCGGCAAGGTGGAGGAGTACATAAGGGATGCTGGAGACATAGCCAAGGACTTCTACAGCAGGCTCTTCATCCTGCCGAGGGCAGGCATCGTAGCCGCTATGGCCGCAGCATTCGTTCTGGCACTCGCGGCGATCAACGAGCCCTTGCCCCCGAGCGCCGCGGGCTTCACCTCCTCTCTCCTCTCATACGCCCTAATGTTTGGCTCTATGACGCTCGTCTATTCAGCACTAATGGCCACCAGGGTATTCAACCCTAAGAGAGTCGTTGGTCTGGTGCTCGTGTCACTAACGGTGGCACTGCCGGCCGAAATAGTCGTGTATCGGCTGTCGGGTCTCCGGGGGGCGTCGGCCATAGCCTCAGCCGGCTTCACAGCCTCAGTGCTGACAGCGTTCCATCACCCGCTGCTCGCATTCGCCCTCGCCGTCGCGGGGTCAGTCCTCGCCTTCGTAGTAGCTAACTACGGCACAGCGTACGACGCCAACACGGTTATTGCTGCCCTCACAGCTTCGGTGGTGATGGGGGTGACCTATCTCCTCGTGATAGAGACTAGGGGAAGGGGCATGGGGTACTCGCCTCTTAAGGCTGTGAGGGCGTTCCTCAGGGTCTGGTTCACCCGCTCGACCAGGGACTTCGAGAGGTTCTTCGGCAAGCACGGCGAGGTCACCTCAGTGAGAGTGCACGGCGTGATCCTGGAGGCGGGTGATAAGCGCATCCTTCTAGCGTTCCCCTCAATACATTATGGCCCCCTCTGGCACGTCGGGTCAGCGTCCTTCATCTACCACCTGATGGAGAGCGCGGGGAGGAGGGGCATGGACGCCCTCGCGTTCCACACGCCTGGCTCGCACGAGCACAACCTCGTGAGTGAGAGCGAGTCGAGGGAGCTGGCGGCTGAGATAGCCGCTGACGCCGAGATGGTGGCGAGGGAGAACGCCCCGGTCGCTGTCTGCGAGCCCTTCATAGCCGGGGTACCTGGGGGGTGGGAGGCGTTCGTTATACCTACTGAGACTGTATCTATAGCCATAATAGAGAACAGGAACGGAAACGACGACCTACCCCACCAACTATGGGACATCGCCGAGGATGCCGTAGGCAAGAGCGACTCAGTCGCCCTGACCCTCGCGGACGCCCACTCAAGAGTGGGGAAGAAGGTCACTGACCCGGAACTCCTCAAGCCGCTCATCGACGAGGTAATTAAGGGCCTGAACTGTTCCTCGGGGAAGAGGGAGATAGTGGCGGGAGTCGGTGAGGCAAGGGTTAAGGGCGTCTGCAGAGGCCTGTGCAAAGACGTCGTCAAGGCGCTGACACTAGTCGTCGAGGGAAGGAGGTACGTCCTCGTCTACGTCTTCGGGAACAACATGATGGGCGAGGCCCACGACAGGCTGGAGGAGATCGCTAAGGAGGTCAGCGGGGCGGAGGCGGTCGTCATCGTGACGCCCGACGACCACTCATGCGCTGCCTCGGTCAGGGAGACGCCCTACGATTCCGTATGGCCATGCAAGGCCCTAGAGAAGGCGGTCGCTGAGGCAGTGCGTGAGGCAGTCTCTTCCGAGGGCCCGGCGAGGATCAAGACGTTCACCGGGGTCTACGAGCCCTACACCATAATGGGTGACGGGGTGTGGAGGATGATGGGGACCCTCGATCAGCTCGGCAGGGTTGCCGAGGCCGGGATACTGGCCCTCGCGCTGGCATCGAACGTAGTTGCCCCAGCCATAATGCTGCTGTGACCTGCTCAGAAGAAGGATCTCGACTCCTTTCCCTGGAACAGCGTCATCGCTATGGCCCTAACTTTCTCGGCGAGGTGCTCGTGCTCCCTCTTAACATATATTCTCATGAACGCGACCTCCGACGGCATCATCCCCACGATCGTGTTCCGCACCGGAACATTCACTATCGAGCCGTCGGCGTACTCGATCGGTATCGTCGTCTCCTCGAACATCGGGTTGGTGGGTAGCCTCGGCATGTCGATGAATACGGCGTCCTCACCTATTTCTTCATCTACGACGGAGCGGAGGTTATCGATTATTGACTCCCGCAGGAACTTGAGGCTGAACCTTATGAGTGTCTTAACCTGCTGCTCCAGGGACTGCATCACCTCGTAGGCGAGCTTGTAGGGGACGACCCTGTTGAGGAGGTACCTGGCCTCCTCGAACCCCCTGACGTCCGGGTGGGAGAGGACATAGTCGTCGTCGAGCCCGACGTACTTGGTGACGTCCTCCACGGCCTCGCGGAAGCCGAGCACCTCCTCCGCCCTGACGAGGAGGTCGCCCATCGCCTTATCGAATGCCCTGGAGGTTTTGTGGAAGTAGACGTTCTTGAACATGAAGAACCTCGCTATGAGGAGTGAGTCTAGGACGTCCTTCCCCTTATAGCTAAGAACAGGCCTGTCCCTCACGAACCTGGAATGGTAGGCGAGCCTCTCCCAGTCGAGGGCAACGCCGTAGGAGGCGCCGGTGAAGAAAGAGTCCCTCAGCAGGTAGTCCACTATGTCGGCTGAGTAGGGCCCCTTGATTATATAGTAGAGGGACCTCTCGCTCACGCCCTCAGCGACCACCGAGCGGAGGGGCCATGTCTCCGTATTGGGGGCCTCTATCATCCTCCCCATGTCCTTCGCCGAGACACCGAGCTCCTTCTCTATGACTTCGTCAAAGCACTTCGCTACGTCGGGGTGCTCGATGACTATCCTCCCCCCGATGACCTCGTGGTTCGTGTGGTACTTGGCAAGGATATGGTCCTCGAATGTGTGGCTGAAGGGGCCGTGCCCTATGTCGTGCAGTAGCCCCAGAAGGCGGGCTATGTAGTAGAGCCTCTCCTTCTCCGCCCTATCAACGCCGTCGAGCCTGCCGTAGAGGTGCTCGGCGAACACCCCCGCCACGTAAGCAACGCCGAGGGAGTGGGAGAACCTCGTATGCACAGCGCCCGGGTAGACGTAGTGGGAGGCGGGAAGTTGCTTCATCCGCCTCAGCCTCTGGAACGGCGGAGAGTCGATCAGGCATCTCTCGTGGGAGTACACCCTTATGTAGCCGTGGACCGGGTCCTTGATGATTATGTAGTTGTTACCTATCAGCCCGCACACCCTCTGAGATACCTTATCAGAGAAAAAACTTTTTTGTGGGCCCAGCTAAAAGAACCACACAATGAGAGCAATCTACCTCTCGACAGCTATGAACGCCGCCGCCCTAGCCCTTAAAGCAGTAGCTATGGCCACCTCGGGCTCGGCGGCAGTGGATGCCGAGTTCCTCCACGCCCTCGGCGACCTCGCGGGGTCATCGCTAATAGCGCTGGGGGCATACATAGCCGCCACCAAGGCCCCGAGCATGAGGTTCCCATTTGGCCTAGGGAGGGCCGTATATGCCCTATCACTCATAGCCTCAACACTTATAGCCGGCTTCCTCACCGCCCTAGCCGCCGTGGCCGGGCTCGAGAAGCTCGCCACCTCCTCACCCGTGGTCGCCGGTGACGCCCCCGCCGCCCTCCTGGCAGCGACGGCGCTCGACTCAGCGGTTCTGTACCTCGGCATTAGGGAGTCTAGGGGAGGGGTATTCGACCCATCAACGAGGTGGGTGCTCATAGAGAACTCCATGGACCTCCTAGGCAACGCCGCCGCACTAACGTCGCTCGCCCTCCTCAGTACCGCGATAGATGCCTACGCCTCCTTCACCATAGCGGCCCTACTGGCGACCTCCTCGTCATCACTCGCCTATAGGTCGTTCCTCGTGCTGGTGGGCGTATCTGCCCCAAGAAACGTGGTTGGGAGACTCATTAAGGTCGCTGCCTCCCACCCAGACGTTATCGACGTAGACGATGTCCGCACGATGGTCATAGAGCCGGGAAAGTACCTGGCGATCATGAGAGTCGAGTTCCGGGAAGGGACGACGGTAGACAGGGTCGAGGAGGCGAAGAGGGAGATAGCGGACGCTGTGAGGAGGGTGGAACCAGGCGTCGAGTACCTCATAATCGAGGCAGTACCCCCCGAGGGAGAGGCCACCACCTTCCTCGAGCTCCTTGCTAAATTAAGGGGCCCAGGCTAGGCTTCTTCACCTGTTTCTTCTATACCCTGGGCTACGAACCTGAGTAACTCCGCTATGAAGTTCTCATCTACTACTGCGAGGACTCTGCTTTCCTCTTCCTCCACAATGATAACAGCTCTTGTATCTGCCCTACTCATGCCGGCTATAACATCCCGCAAGGGCTCGTCCTTGGAATAAATATGTGGATGCTTCTTCATTACAGCCTCTATAGTCATATCGGCGAGTATTGCTGGCGGTATCCTGGTTCTGCGGAGGTGAATAGTCACAAGTGGAGGGAGAACAGAGACGTCTCTCACATAGCCTGAGAGAAGAAGAGTCGCTAGGTCGTGGTCGCTAACCAGTCCTACTATTTTTCCCTTTCTTGAGACAACCACAAAGTATTTTATTCCCTTTAGGGCCTCTCTAAGGAGCTCTCCAACCCTGACTGCCTCGCCTACGATTTCGTGAACTGGGAGGATGTCTGGGTACTGGCTTATTATCTCTCCTACCGCTACGTCGCCGAGTTCTTCGAGGGCCTCGATCAGCTTGTTAGTCAGTTCCTCCCTCAAATAAGGCAACCCATGAATAATCTCATGAGCCCGGTAAATAACTTGGTGCCGAAGCTTTAACCTCGCACGGGAACCGTAGACGGGTGGAGGGAGTGATAAGGGCGCTCAACGTCAAGATAATAGCTTCGCTTGGGCCCTCGTCGGCGGAGCCGACGACGATCGAGGCCCTGGCCAGAGCAGGTGCTTCAGGGTTCAGGATAAACTTCTCCCACGGGGATCGGGGGTTCTGGGACAAGCTGGTAGAGGGTGTTAGGGTTGCTGAGAGGGCTGTTGGGAAGCCCATAACGCTCATCGGGGACCTTAGGGGGGCGTCGGTGAGGTTGGGTGACCTAGAGAAGGAGGTGATTGTGAGGAAGGGCGACGCCGTAAAGTTCAGCCTAAGGCCTGAGGAGGGCTCTATCCCCCTACCGGTTAGGGAGGTGTTCGAGAACGTCGAGGTCGGGGACCTCATCGTCATGGACGACGGGCGCTCAATGCTGAGGGTCATAGACGTCGGCGGGGACTGGTTCCTTGCTGTGGCGGTTACGGACGCTGTGATAAGGTCTAGGAAGGGCCTCGTCGTGAGGGGTAAGGACCTGGGGCTACCGACCCTGAGCGACTACGACATCGAGTGCCTGAGGTACGCCTGCTCGAAGGGCTTCGACTACATAGGCCTCTCCTACGTGAGGAGGAGGGACGACGTCGAAATACTGAAGTCCGTCATGAAGGAGATAGGTTGTTCAGCGGGCCTCATAGCGAAGATAGAGACCGCTCAGGCAGTGGAGAGGATAGACGACATAGTCAGGGCGGCGGACGCCGTACTAGTGGCTAGGGGGGACCTAGGCATGAACCTCGGGCTGGAGAGAGTTCCGGAGGCTCAGACAAGGATCGTGGAAGCAGCCTTGAGGGCAGGGACGCCGGTCATAGTAGCTACCCAGCTCCTCGAGTCAATGCTGACCTCACCCGTCCCCACCAGGGCTGAGGTGGTCGACGTGACCGTGGCGGTTAGGGAGGGTGTGGACGCCCTCATGCTAACGGGCGAGACCGCCATAGGTAAGTACCCGGTCGAGGCCGTGAAGTGGCTGGCCAGGATAGCTAAGGCCGCGGAGAGGGGAGAGATAAGGAGGTACAGGGACGCGGGGAACCTCAGGAGGAGGTTTGCCAAGGGTATCGTCGAGCTGGCCGAGGACCTTGGGTCCAAGCTCCTCATATACTCCTTCAGCGGCAGGCTAGCCGTTAACGCCTCCATACTCAGGCCGAGGACCCCCTTCTACGTCGCCGTCGGTGAGTGGGGCCTCGCGAGGAGGCTCGCCATACTATGGGGCATAAGGCCCGTCGTTGTCGAGGCCGGGACTTATGAGGAGGGCCTTGAGAGGGCGTACGAGGCCCTAATAGCCTCAGACGAGCTCAGGCTTGGCGACCTCGTCACGATGGCCTACGGGATAAGCGGTGACGAGCAGATAATCAAGCTTAGGAGGGTTGCCAGAGCACCCAACACTAGTTAATCCCTAAGCAAACCTATCCCCGGGGGATGAGGAGGGAGGTGATCACTGACTCATGAGGACTCCCCTGCGTCTCCCCGACCCCCACATCCTCTACTCAGCGCTTAAGGCCCTCCACGAGGGGGGTGGGTGCGTTAGGGAGGGCTCCTCCGAGGCATCCCTGCTGGAGGCGGCTGGGCTGCGCCTGACCCCGAGGCTCGGGGGCTGGTTGTGTGCTCAGTCCCTCGCAGAGGACGCCCTCAAGCTGGCTGAGAGAGGGTATGATGTCGAGAGGGTTGCTGAGGCCCTTGACTGGAGGGGCTTCGAGGAACTCCTCGCCAAGTACCTCGAGGCCTCCGGCTGGGTTGCTGTGAGGAACCTTCGCTTCGGGAGGAGGGAGGTAGATGTCGTGGCCGCTGACCCGGTCTCGGGGCTCGGCCTATCGATTGATTGTAAGAGGTGGGGAGGTAGGTGGAGGAAGGCCTACAGGGTGAGGGAGGTGGCGGGGGAGCAGAGGAGGAGGACTGAGGAGATGCTCAGGTCATGTGCCTCCCTGGCCACCAAGTACAGGCCCTTCAGGCTCGGTAAGTACTTCGCCTCAGCTGTGGTGACACTTAAGGAGTCGGTTCGGGGGTACTTCGGCGGCTCCTTCGTCGTGCCAGTGTATTATTTCAGGGATTTCGTGAATAACCTCGATACGTATACCCACCTGGAGGGGGCGGAGCCGGGGCCCCTAATAAGGAACCCGTGCGCTCGAGGTGCCCGTCCATGAGGGTAGCGGGCCTTGACCTCGCAGCCAGCCCGTCCAGGTGCTCGGGATACGTATCCCTGACACTTAGGGGGAGGCGTGAGGGGGCCTTACTAACGGCTAAGTGCCTCGGCAGCGATAAGGAGATCATTAATGAGGTACTCAGGGAGGAGGTGGCTGTCGTCGCCATAGACGCCCCTATAGCGCCGGAGCCTGTTATGAGGGACGTTGACAGGAGGATGATATCCCTCGGCTACAGGGTCTTCCCGCCCACGTTCTCCCACATGAGGGAGCTGACGAGGAGGGGTTGGGGGCTATACTACACCCTGAGGTCTATGGGTGTCACGGCCATAGAGACGCACCCGAGGAGCGCGCTGCTGAGCGGGGGCTATAAGGACCCGTATGAGGCCGCCACAGCGATGGGTGTGAGGGTGGGGGCGAGGCTCACCGGCAAGGACCTGGAGGACGCGCTGGTGGCGGCCCTGGTAGCCGCCGCCTATGTGTGGGGTGTTGCCGAGAGGGTGTGGGGGAGTGACGGGGTTATCTACCTGTTGCCCAAGTATGAGAAGCTGGCTACCTGAGAAGGGATTCCTCGACCCCGCCCAGGGCGTAGCCCTTTCTTAGGGCCCTCCTGTTTATCTCTACCCATCTCTTCCTAACGACCTCCTCCATAGCGGTCTCGACGGCCTCGATGCTGAGTATGCCGGATAGCCTCACGAAGTGGCCTAGGGCCACCATGTTGGCTACTCTCGGCGTGCCGAGTTCCTCCTCAGCTATCCTGGTGTAGGGTGCCCCGACCTTCACCCATGAGGGCCTGAGCAGGTCTCTCGGCACGCTGAACGATGTGTCGAACTGGGTCATTGCCTCCTCCCCTATGAGTTGCTCGTATAGCCCGAGCCTGGGAGGGTACATCGCTATGACGTTGGTGGCGTTCCTCACCTTTATGTAGTCGAGCTCCTCCTCCCTATCGGCTATTATTAGGTCGGAGCGGGACTCGCCTCCCCTCATCTCGCTCGAGTAGCTCTCGGTGGACGTTACGTAGAGGCCCGAGTGCTTCGCCGCGGCCACGCCTATTACGTGGCCCATGAGGAGGATGCCCTGTCCTCCCCTACCGAATATGAGTATCTCTTTCCTCATCCCTTTATCACCCCTATCCTCTCGAGGTAGCTTGGGTCATCCTTATCCACGTACTCCCCGAGAACGAATTTGCCGCCCTCCCACTCGTAGTACGACTCGTCGATGTGGGGCCTCTGCTTAACCACGACTCTCTCCCTTAAGGCGTTGAGGAGGTCGACCGCGTCCCTCATACCTATGTGCCTCCCGAACACTTCGGGGCACGTCGATATGATCTCTATGAAGGCGAAGCCCTTCTTCCCCAGCGCCTTATAGACGTACCTCTCTATGAGCGGTGGGTGGGTCACCGACGCCCTGGCGACGTAGTTAGCCCCCATGGTGGCGACGAGCTTCACAACGTTGATGGGCCTCTCAGGGTTGCCGTAGGGTGTTGTTGTGGTGTACAGCCCCGTCGGCGTGGTTGGGGCGAGCTGCCCGCCAGTCATCGCGTATACCATGTTGTTCATCATGATGACCAGGAGGTCTATGTTCCTCCTAGCCGCGTGCATTAGGTGGTTACCTCCTATCCCCGCTATGTCGCCGTCGCCTCCTATCACTATGACCTTCATGTCGGGCTTGACCGCCTTGAGGCCGGTGGCGAAGGGTATGGCCCTCCCGTGCACAGTGTGGGCGGAGTCGAAGTCGACGTAGAGGGATGCCCTGGCGGAGCATCCAATGCCGCCAATAAACGCTATCTTCTCCCTCCTCAGGTACCCCTCCTCGATCCTCTTCTTAACGGCCCTAAGTATCGCCCCGAGCGCTATGCCGAGGCCGCACCCGGGGCACCAGAGGTGCGGGAGCCTCTCAGGCCTTAGTAGCCCGTCCAGCGGGTGCTTCCTAATCCTCTTCACCGTCTCCACTCCTTCACCACCTCAATAATCTGCTCCGGCGTAGGGAGGTCGAGGTCTATGATCGGTACCGAGATCACCTCTCTGTCCCTCAGCGCCCTAGCGACCTCCTTGTACATCAGCCCTATGTTGTTCTCAACCACGAACACCCTCCTAGCGCTGCCGACGGCGTTCTTTAGGTCCTCATCAATGAATGGCCAGAGGGCTGTGGGCCTTATTAGGCCAATCCTGAGGTTCTCCCTCCTCAACTCCTTCACCGCGGCGTAAGCCGCCCTAGCCGTTGAGCCGTACGCGTATATCGCTACCTCGGCGCCCTCCATGAAGTAGGTCTTAGTGTCGTGGATGAGGCGCCAGTTCCTCCTAACCTTCTCAACGAGCCTCCATATCAGCTTCCTGTGGGCCTCGTTCGTGGGGGCGTAGTACCCCCTCTCGTCATGGGTGAGTGACTCAACCATCACGTTATAGCCCTCCCCGAAGGACGCCATCGGCGGCACGAGGTCGTCCTCGGGCTCGTAAGGCCTGTACTCCTCAGGCGGTACCTTAGGCCTCTTCCTCTCAGCCCTCCTCACCGGTACGAACTCCACCCTCTCGAAGGTGTGCGCGAGGGTTGCGTCGCTTAGGAGTATGGTCGGGACCCTCAGCCTCTCAGCTAGCCACAGGGCCTTCGCACCGAGCTCGTACGCCTCCTGCGCTGACCACGGCACGAGTGCCGGGATCTCGTAGTTCCCGTGAGCGCCGTACCTGGCCTGGAAGACGTCGGCCTGGGTTGACTTAGTGGGCACGCCGGTGGAGGGGTCGGCCCTCATGATGTAGGCCAGGAGCAGGGGTGTCTCAGTCATTATTGCGAAGGAAAGGCCCTCGAGCATGAGCGAGAACCCGGGGCCGGAGGTGGCTGTCATGGCAGGGGCCCCGCCCCACGAGGCACCTATGACCGCATTTATGGAAGCGATCTCGTCCTCGAACTGTATGACGACGCCTCCCCTCTTCGGCAGCTCGACGGCGAGGTACTCGAAGAGGTCTGATGTAGGTGTTATTGGGTAGCCGGCGAAGAACCTGAGTCCAGCGGTCATCACACCCTCGGCTATCGCGAGGTTGGCGTTGATGAACTCGACCCGCGCCATCACCGATCACCGACCCTCTCAACATATATTGCGAAGTCGGGGCAGGACCACTCACACATCCTGCACCCGATGCACTTATCGATCCTCTCCGGTATCGGGTACCTGTAGCCCCTGCTGTTCGCCCTAGGGCCCTTAACAAGCACTTTCGTCGGGCAGACACTAATGCATATCCCGCACTCCTTGCACCTCTCAGTAATCACGACAACCCTGAACTTCCCGTTATCGGCCTCGATGACCTCCCCGCCGCCGAGGGCGGCGGCCTGCACTGTCGTCAAACCTCACGCCCGTTAAAGGGGGTTCATGTGGGCACTAAAAATTATTCGGGACTCACGTCAAGCCTATGCGGATAACGTCCCCGTCATCGATCACGACCAAGACCCGGTCCTCGAGAACGAGGTCAAGCTCCAGAATCCTTGGCGACCCGGCTTTAGCGGCGACGGACCTCGCAGCGGAGACCATGAGCGAGGCCAGCTTGGCGAGGGCCTCCGGGTCACCGACGCCCGCCAGAGGGCTCGAGACGCTTACGTCAAGCACTTTCCCGGTTTTGCTGTCAACGATCATCACGGCAGAGAATTCAATGTCCTCAAGCCCCAGCAGTGAATCACTCAAGGCCGTGGTCGAAGGTACCGGCCGATCAACAACGGTGGGGGCGCCCATACACCACACCATTTACATTCTGGGACAGCTGATACCATAAAAGACCGATGAATCGAACAACAGTATTACTCCCTAAAATAATTCCTTACCTTAGATGTCTTAAAGGCGGTGATGACAATTACTTCGCCATTGGCGCTTACTCCATAAACAACAAGTACTTTGTTATTATTGACTTTCTTAAACACGTTTGCGCAGCTCGTTATCTTAGAATGATTTGTTGGGCTATTCAGACACATAAAGACGTCTTCCCTTGTCATCTTCCTTTGCTTCATTCTTTCTAGTGCATGCTAGTGCATGTAAAGTGAGCCTAATTTTTGTGTCAGGCACGCCGGTCCCATAATAGGGATTGCGAAAGTATAAACCGGTAACAAGGTGTTTAGGCAGTTATTCTCAGTACCTCAGGTCCTTTGATTATGATTTCGCTCTTAGATTTATTCTCCTTTTTGAGAAGTTCAGTATCTCTATACCAACAATTTCACCTTCTTCACTATAATCAATAATGATCCCGGGAGACACATCTTCTGATTCATCAACCTTCTTATCGCTCAGGCTTATGTACACAGCGTCTGCAACGCTGTCGTACCGAATTCTTAGTTCGTTACCCATTAGCTCGCCTCACCAGGAATGATTCTCCGCATTATGTGAATTAAGTTTTACCTGGACCCGGACATAGTTGGGGCAGTGGAGGGGGATTGCACAGCACCTCTTCAAGTAATCAAGCCTTTTTAACAATGTTTCGACCCCGCAACTTAGAAGGGGGCTAGTTGATTGCTGATGATATAGCGAGGATAGTGAGGGAGGTGATGAGTGATGACCCTGTTCATGGGTGGCCCCATGTTGAGAGGGTCCGGGTGATAGCTCTCGAGATAGCTAAGGCCTATGAGGGCGTCGATGTTGAGGCGCTGGAGGTGGCCGCGCTCCTGCACGACATAGCCAGGAACGGGGTCAGGTCGGGTGACCACGCCTTAAGGTCGGCTGAGGTCGCTAGGCGGATCCTAGAGCTTGCTGGGTGGCCGGAGGAGAGGATCGATAAGGTCGTTGACGCGATACTGGCCCACTCCTACAGCGCTGGGAGGGAGCCCTCGACGCTCGAAGGGGAGATACTGAGTGATGCCGACAAGATAGATGCTCTGGGGGCCATCGGGGTCGCGAGGGCCCTCATGTATGGCGGGGCCATAGGGAGGGGGCTTGAGGAGACGCTCGAGCACATGAGGTCAAAGCTCCTGAGGCTACCGTCACTCATGCGTACTGAGGTGGGGAGGAGGATTGCTGAGGAGAGGGTGAAGTACGTTAAGGCATTCGTGGAGCAGCTAGAGGCCGAGCTCGCGTGGATGCGTGAGCGTGGTAAGGGATCGTCAGGTATTTAACCCCCAAGGTACGTGGGCGGTTGGCCCGCTGGTGGTCGCATGTCCTTGGAAAGCGGTGGGGAGCGGGCCGGGGGCAGCGCACCCCGGGAGAAGAGGTGGTGGGAGAGGCCCGTAAGGGTTCTCCAGTTCAACATCGAGGACAGGTACGGTGTCTTCGTCCCGAGGATTAGGGGGTACGAGCTTGTGAGGCTGGCGAAGAGGGTTGGGGCGAATGTTCTGGTGATATTCGCGAGGGATCCGTGGGGGAGGGTGCACTACAGAGGCTCTAGGGTGGGTCCTGAGCACCCGAAGATGGTCGGCGACATAGTGAGGGAGGCGCTTGAGGAGGGGAGGAAGCTCGGCGTCAAGGTCGTTGTGATGGTCGGGCACACAGCCAACAAGCACCTCTTCGAGAAGCACAGGGACTGGGCACAGGTCAACAAGAACGGTGAAGTGATCATACTCGAGCACGTCCCCGCAGGGACGGACCCTAAGAGGTACGAGCCCGAGTGGCCCCAGATGTGCATTAACTCACCGTTCTTCGACCACGTAAAGAAGGAGGTGGAGGAGGTCCTCGACATAGGCGTTGACGGCGTGTTCCTCGACAGCTTCAGGTACCAGCCAGATATAGAGAGGGCCTGCTACTGCAAGTGGTGCAGGAGGAGGTTCAAGGAGGACACCGGGTACGAGATGCCGGCCGAGATAGACGGGTGGGACAGCGTGTGGAAGACGCTGTGGGAGTGGAGATACAGAGTCGTTAAGGAAAAGATAAGCGAGCTCGGCGAGCAGGTAAAGAGGAGATCCCCCGGCACACTCTTCATGTACAACAGCCACCCAGGCGGTTGGGCGGGCAGAACGAACAAGATAGTGGAGATATCGAGGGAGCACATAGACGTCGTGTTCGCTGAGTGCAGCGAAGTCGACCACCAGCCGCCCGGCTTCGTGACAGAGATGGTCAAGCTAACGAAGGCCATGGCAGGCGGGAAGCCCGTGTGGGCCTCCAGGAACTACTTCCACCTCTACAGAACAACCCAGTCCACAACACCCCTCGCCATAAGGCAGGGCCTTAGGGAGGCCATAGTCGGCGGAGGGTCTCCGTGGCTCCTCATATTCTCGATCTCCTACTTCCAGGACCCGAAGGCACTCCGGGCGGCTGAGGAAGTCTTCAGGGAGCACATGATCCTTGAGGAGTACCTCGACGGCGCGGAGCCGATAAGGTACGCCGCTGTGATAGCCTCGAACAAGACGAGGGACCACTACGGGAGGGAGAGACCTCATAACTACGTCGATGAGGTAAGGGGGTTCTACTACGCTTTGACCCACTCCCACCTACCGGTAGAGTACATAGCTGATAGGGACATAGAGGACCCGGCTAACCTGAGGGGTTACTCCGTCATCGTGGCGGCGAACACGGCCTGCATGACCGACGCCGCAATATCGGCTGTGGAGGGATTCGTGAAAGAGGGAGGGGGCCTCGTCGCGACCTACCTAGCGTCCACGAGAGGTGAGGAATGCGTTAGGAGGTACGAGATAGGGCTGAGGAAGGTCCTCGGGATAGAGAGGATCGGCATGCTCAGGCACTCATGGACGTACATCAAGCCCGTCGAGGAGGCACACCCGATATTCGAGGGTGTCCTCAAGGAGATGATACTCTGGGGCGACATGAGCTACGAGTTCGTGAGGGCGAGGGTCGCCCCAATGCTTGGCCACCACACTGTCGTGCAGCCGGCTGAGGGCTCTCCGACCGAGGTACTGGCGAAGATAGTCCTGCCGGGCGGGAGGTTCGGGTACGAGTACACACTCGGGCGCTCACCGCCCCCCGCATCAAGCGAGACCGTGGCACCAGCGATAACCACGAGCAAGTACGGCGCCGGCTCGAGCGTGTACTTCAGCGGGCAGCTGGGGAGGCACTACTGGAGGACAGGTCTCCCCGAGTACCTCGGCCTCATAAGGAACTCCGTCACCTACGTCGCGGGTGACCCGCCCGCCCTTCTCGAGGCGCCCTCAACCGTTCACGCAGGGTACTTCAGGCAGGGAGAGAGAACGGTGATCCACATAATAAACCACTCATACAACCAGAGAATACTGGCGACAAGCATAGGCTCAGTGATGCAGCCCCTCCCACCATACAGCACGGCGGAGGCGGTGCACCCGCCCAGAGAGATCATACCGGTTGGGGAGGTGACTGCTAAGGTGCTCATAGACGAGCCGGAGAGGATGAGGGCATACCTACCACTTAGAGGCAACAAGGAAGTCGAGACCTTCGTGGCCGGGGGCTACGTAGCCGCGAAGGTTGGTGTGAAGGAGTACGAGGTCGTTGTCTTCGAGCCGAAGGCGTGACTGCCCCCCTTATTTTCCGTGGATCCTCTTCTTTCCTGGGCAGTTCGTCTCGTCTTATGCGGCGATCAGGTTGCCGAGGTCGATCATCAGAAGAATGCGGGAGGAAGCGGAGAGGCTGGGAATGAGTTTAGAGGAGTACGTACTTGAGTTAGTCGCACAAGGCCTAGACCCGAAGGATAGGGCGAGAGAGTATGTCGAGGCAGCTAGGGATCTGCTCTCTCAAGCCAAGGAGGAGCTGGAAAGCGGTAACGCTAGGCAGGCGGCAGAGAAGTTATGGGGGGCTACAGCTCTGGCCGTCAAGGCCTACGCCTCTTGGAAATACAACAAAATACTGAGGAGCCATGCAGAACTCTGGGAATATAAGAGAAAAATGATGAAGGAATTCGGCGAGTGGGTCAATACCTCATGGAACGGTGGACAGAGCATGCACGTGTGCTTTTACGAGGGCTGGTGCACCAAAGAAGACGTCGAACCAACACTCAAGGACATCAATAAGGCTAGTTGATGAAGTTGCTAAGAGGATTAGTGGGGGCTAGTTCGCTACTGGCTCAGCAGCACCTTTCCAATAACTCTATCTCCTCCCTGCCAAGCCTCCAGCCCATAGCACCAGCTAATTCCTTGAGGTGCTCCATCCTCTCGGTCTTAGGTATCGCCACCACCCTCGGCCTGCTTATGAGGTAGTTGAGGGCCACCTGTATGGGCGTCCTCCCCACGCGCCTAGCCACCTCCTTGACGACCGGGTGCTCTGCCACAGCGCCCCTCTCAAGAGGTGTGTACGCCTGAATCGTGATCCCCTCCTTGACGGCTTCTCGGAGAAGACCGTGCTCGACTTCCTTGCTGAGCACGCTGTACTGTACCTGGTTAACCACTATCTCGGCCGACCTAAGCGACTCCATAGCTACCCTCACCTCCTCCACGCTGAAGTTGCTCACGCCGATGTACCTCGCCAGCCCCTCCTCATAGACTGCCTCGAAGTTCCTTACCTGAGTGGTGATCGGTAGGGTTGGTTCCGGCCAGTGTATTAGGAAGAGGTCTACGTAGCTCACCCCGAGCCTCCTCAGGGAGGCCCTCGCAGCCCTGAGCACCTCATCCCTTGACCTCAGGTGGTGTGGGAGCATCTTAGTGGTCACGAAGAGGGCCTCCCTGCCGACACGCCTCAGAACCCTCCCAACGAGTTCCTCGGCGGCACCGGAGCCGTACATCTCGGCGGTGTCGATGTTGTCTATGCCGTAGCTGGGCGCGGTGGCCAGGACCTCCTCAGCCCTCCTATAGTCCCTTATTGCCCACGTCCCGAGCCCTCTGGCAGAGACGGTCTCTC
>Ga0256833_1000787_pt1 | contig 24187 bp, 24 predicted proteins | sample 356284metaG_FD_190535 | JGI IMG/M metagenome (GOLD analysis project Ga0256833, IMG submission 190535) | Hydrothermal vent microbial communities from Mid Atlantic Ridge, Atlantic Ocean - 356-284 | ecosystem: Environmental > Aquatic > Marine > Hydrothermal vents | place: Atlantic Ocean: Mid... | reverse complement strand
TATTGAGGCGAGTTTAAGTCATTTACTGCCAATTCGTTATCCCTTTAGAATTCGAATAGAAGCCGACAATCCATTAAAATATAGGGCATGGAGAAGGAAAGGTTGATTCTCTGGTTCGATCAGGTGGGAATGGATGATGTCCCTCTCGTTGGAGGCAAGGTTGCATCTCTGGGTGAACTGTACAACAACCTCAGGGATCTGGTGAATGTCCCCTACGGATTTGCCATCACATCGGAGGCATATCGCTACTTCCTCTCCTACAACAATCTGGAGGAGAAGATAAAGAAGATATTAGATAGCATGGATGTGTTCAATGTGGATGACCTGAGGAAAAAGGCGGAGCTCATAAGGGCCTATATCCTCTCCGGAGATTTCCCGCCGGATTTGAGAGAAATGATCTCCGATGCTTATTCCAGGCTGAGCAAATACTATGGTCAGGACAGCGTGGATGTGGCGGTCAGGTCTTCCGCAACCGCGGAGGATCTTCCGGATGCCTCCTTTGCGGGGCAGCAGGATACATTCCTCAATGTGAAGGGAATAGAGGATGTGTACTTTAATGTCAAGAGGTGCTTTGCGTCCCTCTTTACCGAGAGGGCAATATCCTACAGGGCCAACTTTGGATTCGACCACTTTTCGGTGGGGATGGCGGTGGGTATTCAGAAGATGGTCCGTTCCGACCTTGCGTCTTCGGGGGTCATGTTCACCGCCCATCCGGAGGTGGGATTCAGGGATATAATAATCATCGAATCCCTCTACGGGCTTGGTATTATGGCTGTTGGAGGAGAAGTCACCCCCGATGAGTTCGTCGTCCATAAACCGACCCTGAAGAAGGGATACGAGTCCATTATAAGCAGGAAGCTGGGAACCAAGCTCCGCAAGGCTGTTTACAACGAACTGCAGGGGGGGACCACATACGAACTGGTCAGGGCTGACAAGCGCTCCCAGTTCAGCCTTCAGGACGACGATATCCTTCAGCTTGCCCGCTGGGGGATAAAGGTGGAGGAGCACTACAGCAGAAAGGCGGGGAAGTACATGCCCATGGACATAGAATGGGCGAAGGATGGTATAGATGGACAGCTCTATCTGGTGCAGGCACGGCCCCTGACCAGCTATAAGGAGACGAAGGAGCTCGCATTCTACCGCCTGAAGGAGACCGGAAAGGAGCTGGCCCGGGGCATAGCGGTTGGAGACAGGCTGGCCGCTGGAAGGGTCAGGGTTCTCCATTCCGTGGAGCAGGCTTCCGAGTTTCAGGAGGGGGACATACTGGTCACGGAGCTCACGAACCCCGACTGGGAGCCCATAATGCAGAAGGCATCGGGAATCATAACGGAGCAGGGGGGCAGGACCTCCCATGCTGCCATCGTCTCCAGAGAGCTCGGCATACCAGCAATCGTTGGGGCCCACGGAATTCTCGAAAAGCTGAACAGCGGCGATGAGGTTACTATGGACTGCACCACGGGGGAAGATGGGATCGTTTACGAGGGGATACTGCCTGTCGAAGTTGAAAAGATACCCATAGACGAGATAAAGCTCCCCCGTACGGTCAATATCATGATGAATGTGGGCAATCCCACTCAGGCTTTCAGACATGCCATAATTCCCAATAAGGGGGTCGGTCTTGCCCGCATAGAGTTCATTTTCGCCAATTTCATAAAGGTGCACCCCCTGGCCCTCCTCGGTTTCGATGAGCTGAAGGATGAGGCCCTCAAAAGGCAGATAAACGAAATCATTCGGGGTTATCCATCTCCGGAAGACTTCTTCATTTCCCGCCTGGCTGAGGGGATAGGCACGATTGCGGCCGCATTCTGGCCCAATCCGGTTATTGTGCGGTTTTCGGACTTCAAGTCCAACGAGTATGCCCGCCTGGTGGGGGGCAATCTGTACGAGCCTAAAGAGGAAAATCCCATGCTGGGCTACAGGGGTGCATCCAGGTATTACTCTGACCTTTTCAAACCGGCCTTCATGATGGAGGTTCAGAGCATCCGGAAGGTTAGGGACCAGATGGGGCTGACCAATGTGAAGGTCATGATTCCCTTCGTGAGGACCCCGGAGGAGGCGAAGAGGGTTCTGGATATTATGGAAGAGGCGGGTTATCCGAGGGGAGCAAACGGTCTCGAAGTGTATATGATGGTGGAGATTCCCTCCAATGTGATTCTCTTGGAGGAATTTGCCCCATACTTCGACGGCTTTTCAATAGGTTCCAACGACCTGACACAGCTGACCCTCGGAGTGGACAGGGATTCTTCCCTCGTGGCCCACATCTTCGATGAGAGGAACGAGGCTGTCAGGAGGATGCTGTCTGAAATTATCGAGAAGGCCCATAAGGTCGGCAAGCCCGTTGGTATATGCGGACAGGCCCCATCCGATTTCCCTGAGCTGGCGGAATTCCTGGTTATGAAGGGGATAGATTCCATTTCCCTGATTCCGGATACTGTGCCCAGGACTGCAATGCGCATCTACGAGCTGGAAAAGAGGCTCGGGAGATAGGGGGAATTTCCCCCTTTTATCTGGATTTAGAACTCCACTCCTGAAGTCTGGCCCTGAACGGGCATGACGAGTATGGGAATGTGGAGGGGCTCTCTGAAGTAAGTACTCCCATCGGGAAGTTTAATCTGAACCCTGACCTCCAGCGTTCCATAGTATCCCGGTTCCGTTCTTACTATGATGGAGTAGGTCTTCTTGCTCTGACTGTTAATGATTTCGTAGCTGGAGTCGGGGGTGGTTTTTATATCGAAGCTCAGATCAGAACCCCTGTCGAATTTGAACACGATCGAACCGGGGGAGGATGAGTTTATTATGGAAGGGGCGTGGATTTCCATGAGGTTTATACTGCTGTCCTCCTTGACGAAGATTTCCCTCTGAATCTTTTTCTGCTCATCCCTGATTTCCATGAGCGTATAGGGCCTGTAAGCATAGACGGTCCTGAAGGCCTCGTACAGGGCTTCCAGCATTTCATCGGCACTCTCGAACCCCTTTCCATCCAGAACCTCCAGACCCTTGAGGATGAACCTCTCCACTTCCTCCGGAATGTCCGGGTTGTGTCGGGAAGGGGGTATGATCCTGCCCGCCAGTTTGTCTGCATGAATCTTCGCAAAGTCGCCCTCGTAGGGTTCGTGGCCCGTTACCATGAAGTACAGGAGCCCGGCCACGCTGTAGAGATCCGCCTCGATGAAGGACACATAGTCCTCCCCCTTCAGTATCCGGGGGGAGACATAGACCGGAGGCTCCAGGAATCCGGAGAGTCTCAGTCTCCTTATGGCCTTCTGGGCGATGTATCCCAGTCCGAAGTCTGTGATGACCGGATTTCCATCCTTGAATCGGATGTTGGAGGGTTTTAGGTTCTTGTGGGTTATTCCGTGGGAGTGGGTGTAGGAGAGGGCCCTGAGGATGCTTTCTGTGAGCCGGAATGCTCTGGAGAGTTCGAGGTGCTCCCTCCTCTCGACCACATCCCTGAGGTCTTCGGGGGCGAAGTCCATAACGAAATAGAGGACCTTTCCCCCCATTTCCTTATCCACATCGGTAATCCAGTTGATGTTGGGATGGGGCTCCAGGGCTCCGAGCCTCCTTATTTCTTCGATTACTTCGGAAGCGATTTCCTTCAAAACCGGAATATCATGGGGGCTCTTTATGATATCCACCCGGAATATCTTTATGGCAACCGGTTTTTCGAGAAATTTGTGCTTTCCCCTGTACACATAGAAGAGGGGACTCGTTGCAATTTCCTCTTCCAGGATGTATTTACCTGAGAATTCCTTACCTGCAAAAAGCCCTTCTTTCGCCATACAGACGAAATTTTAAAGGGGTTGAGCAGAACGGCTTTCCGCTCCATGGGTGTTTCCATCCATGCCGGCCTATGTTGGGCCGTTAAAAGGCTTTAGTTTCCACAGGTTATGATTCTGGATTTGCGATATCGAAGCACCTGGGGCATATTATCGCCTGGTCGTACAGGCCCATCTCCACCCCTCTGCAGGGGACCCTTCGTACTATTTCCGCACCGCATCCGTTCTCCCTGTGGATGAGCCCATCTCTGCCTATGCCGCACCTCTCTTTTCTCTTTCCCGTCGTTAGTTCCTCGTAAACTTCCTGCAAAAGCAGTGCCCCTTCTTCCATATAGGGGGTTTCGCTGACGACGAACCCTTCCACTCCGAAATCCACCAGTGCCCTGACGAATGCCTCGTAATCCAGTTTGTTCTCTTCGGAAGTGAGGTCCACATGGTGCTTTTCCCCCTTCGGACCGTATACTATTCCGGAATAATGGATGTGCATGTTCTTCAGGGCCCTCTTCCCCAGTTTGCTTTCTATGTAGTCCAGTATGCCAGCAATCTCCTCGTAGGTGTTGAACCGTCCCTGATGCCGGGCGTAAAGGTGGGCGAAATCCACGCATGGGAGGACCCCCTCTATTTCCATGCTCAGGTCCACAATTTCCTCCAGTGTTCCGTACTGGGAGGGTTTGCCCATTGTTTCCGGACGGATTATTACATCTATTCCCTCCTCCCTGAGCCTCCGGGTCAGGTCCCTCAGGAGCTTCTTTATTTTCCTGTGGACCTCCTTCGGGTCATCATCGTGGTAATAGGCCGGATGGAATGTTATATCTCTGGCCCCCGCCAGATACCCGATCCGGGCGGAATCGTAGATATACTGGATGGAATTGGTGACCTTGTGGCTTTCCTTCGAGTTGAGATTGATCCAGTAGGGTCCGTGGACGGTCAGGGACAGGTTGTTTTCCTTTGCATAGCGGTTGATTTTCTTCGCCAGTTCCTCCTTCATGCGCACCCCCCTCACGAATTCCAGCTCCATTCCTCCGAGCCCCAGTTCTTTGACTCTCTTGAGACCTTCGAGGGTGCCGGATTTCTTCGTGGTTATGGGAACCCCTGCTGTCAGGAATCTGATCATAGGGCAATTTTAAAGTTGGGGCGGAAGATTCCGCCCCTGTGGATTCATCGGGATAGGGCCTTCTTCTCTTTTTTGATTTTCTCCTGCATGCTTTTGAGCTGAGAAGTCTGCTCCTTTCCGCCCTTTATGGATTCTTCTATCTTATCCACTCCCCTGAGAATGGAGTCCATGGTGGACCTGTCTATATAGCCGAGCACATAGGCGAGGCGAATCCTCTTCTTCACTTCTTTCAGCAGTTCGAGAGCCAGCTGCGGGTCCTTCTGATGCACATTGATCACCACATCCAGTATATAGGAGGCATCGAAGAGGGGTTTGGGATAGGACACCTGATAGGTCTCTATGGATGAGAGGAAGAGGTTAAGGGCATCTATTGCCCCCTGAATATTGCCCCTGTCCATCAGGCTCCTCGCCAGGTCCAGGGAGCTCTTCAGCACTTTCAGGGGAACTGTGCTTACGGTGACCACCACTTCGTTCCGCAGTGCATCCACTATGGGTCTGGCTTCGGGGAGTTTTCGCTCGTTTATCAGTTTCCTGGCTTCCTGATACATTTCCTCTGCTCTGTCGGGGTCTTCCACCCCCACAACCACTGCCACCACCGCATTGACAGGGAAGTTTTCCACTTTGCCGCTGTACTTCTGGTACAGGCTGTCGGTCTGTTCATCCAGCTGTGAAAGTATGGCGTATGCTCCCTCCAGGTCCCCATAGCTCAGAGTTCTTATTAGGAGTCTTATTCCTGCCACAACCCTCGCTGCATCCTGCAGGATTTTGCCTTCCTCTATGCCCGTGATCTCTTCTATGGTCTTTTTCTCGCTCTCCGCTATGGCTTTCTGCACCCTGCTGGAGAGCAGGGTGTCGGTGCCGCTTTGCACCTGCGCCGCAAAGAACATCAGCGTCAGCATGGCTCCACCTCCTTCACTTAATTTCGCTCAAATCGAGCGCTTTTTCTCTGCTGTATTTTTCCAGCAGTTTCAGAATCAGGAGACCAGCTTCGTTGATGGTGTTCTGTCCCATCAGTTTTGCGGACCTGAGTATCAAAAGCTCCTTGTTGAATCTCTCGGGCTCGAGGCCGGACAGCTTTATGGCCTCCTGAATCTGCCTGGGCAGTATCCGGACCTTCTTCTCCCTCACATACAGGGTTCCCACCTGTGCTATGGCTTTGAGGACCCTGACCATCAGGGGATTGATCGGGTTTCCGAGGCTGTCCGGTGCCCCCGCGAGGGCCCTCTTCAGCAGTTTACCATCTTCGGTAAGCACCACCCCTTCATCGGGCAGTATATCCAGATAGCCTCTGGCTTCCAGCTTATTCAGCGCAAATTCGATCTCTTCGTGCCAGATGGGGTCGAAGCTCTCGTATATGTTTTTAATGAAGAATCCCCGTTCGGGTACGGCCTTCAGGACCATCAATTCGAATCTGGTCAGGTGGGGCATTCTGTCCACTTGGTAGGCGAGGGATGCATACAGTCTTCCGGATTCTGTTGGTCCCCCCTGGCTCACCAGATTCCTTTTTTCCGCCGTTTCGTACCAGGAGCGGTTGGGAGCCGCAAACTCTCTGTTGCCTATTGTTATGGCCTTTACAGCGGTTGATGGTATGTCCCTTATGCCTCTGAGGTTCATGTCCTTGAGGACCTTCATGCCGTGGTCGGTTATGTCGAATACTTCCTTATTCTCCATCTCCATACTCTTTATCAGACCGAAGGATTCCAGAGAATAGAGGGACTGACGGACCAGATCCATCATTTTCTCCCGCCATTTTCCGCCCTTTTCGTAGAAGCTCTTAAAGACCTCTTCTACTGTCTTGAGCTCGGCGAATTTCTTCTCGATTTCCTGCTTTTTCTGATAGCCGATGTCCTGATAGATGCGCCTTCCGTAATAGCTTATGAGATGCCTGTACTCCTTCAGGGGTCTGTAGAGGAGTTCGTTTACTATCTCTTCCGCTGTTGGCAGAATTTCTGGATTGGTCTCGTGCTTGTCCCACAGCCGATCTATGGTTCTGAGGATTTCTGCATCCAGTATGTCGATGGCTATCGTCTTTACATCCAGGAACCTCTTTCCCTTCCAGAGGTTGTAAACTTCCAGGAGCTTCTCACCGGCAGGAAGGAGATTCCCATCCGCATCGATGTATGCAAGTCCCTCCAGAGTTTCTATCTCAGTTTCCGTAAGAACTTCCCTTCCTTCGTCCATGAGGCGGGCCAGTGATACCATAATGTCCTCCGAGAGGACTATATCGTAGGTGGGTGCCACATATTGCAGGGTTTCTTTCACCAGTTTGCCGAGTCCTGTGAAGGTGTATATCTCCCTCGAAGGAATCGAGAATGCAATCAATCTCATAGACTCCAGCAGGTTGGGGAGCCTGGTTCTGGTGGGCAGGGTGGACTGGGGGGCGGGTCCTTCCGGGACCTTTCTGAGGAAGTCATAGAGCTCTCTGCCGATTAGGAGCCGGGGGCTGGCCTTCTCGAATATCTCCAGAGCGGTCATCCCTTCTTCGCTCAGGACCTTCCTTTCGCCCTTTTTCTCCTCCTTTATGGTGCTGGCAAGACCTCTGGAGCGGAGGATTTCGTATGTGAGGGGACTCACATTGTTTCCGTTTCTGAGGGCGGATTCCATCATCAGGATTATTTCGGAGGAGAGCCACCTGTAGTCCTCATCCCACTCATCCGGATGGGGGATGCTCCCTGCGGAGATGAGTTTTTCCAGAATCTCCGCCATACCTCTTCCCCAGTAGGTCAGGGAATAGGTCAGGGGCCTGTCCATGCTCAGAAGATTGGCCCTCTCGAGTTCTATATAGGGGGCTTCTTCCTCCCCGGATATCTCGAGCGTACCTTTATCCTTCAGTTTCAGAAGTGTTCTGGCATGCTCTTTCTTTATGATCATACTGCGCGACCTCCCTTTTCGTGTTTTTCCATACCGAATTTAATTTATGTTAACACACCTGTGTCCAAATTTTAAAGCCTGAGGAATTCGTGCCGTAAACTTCTTCTCCATGCTGGTAATAGACGGCTCGAAGGGGGAGGGGGGCGGGCAGATTATGAGAACCGCCCTTGCCCTTTCGGTTATTCTGGGAAAACCCGTCCGGCTGTTCAACATAAGGATGAACAGACCCAGACCCGGACTCAAACCCCAGCATTTAGAAAGCGTCAGGGCCCTTGCCACCATATCGGGGGCCCGGGTGGAGGGTCTGCATCTCCACTCCACGGAGCTCACCTTCATACCGCGGCGTGCGCAGTGTGGAAGGTACAGGTTCGGGGTCTCGACGGCGGGAAGCATCACCCTTATGGTGCAGGCCATCTTTCCCGTTCTGGCCCTTTGCGGGGGCTACTCCCTGGTGGAGCTGGAGGGGGGTACGGATGTGCCCTTTTCGCCCCTTCTGGATTATATGGGGCTCGTTTTTCTCCCGATTATGGAGAACCTTGGAGTAAGGGCCCGTCTCCGGCTGATACGCAGGGGGCATTACCCCGAGGGTGGGGGCAGGGCTGTTCTGGAGGTGTGGGGAGTGAATCGACTGCGGCCCATAAGGGCTGAATACTTCGGCTCCCTCCTCAGAATAGAAGGGAGGTCCCACTGTACCAATCTGCCCTCCCATGTGGCCTCCAGGCAGGTTAAGGGGGCATGCGGTGTTCTGGAGAAGTTAGGTGCTCCCTGCGAAGTCGAGGAGGAGGTATCGCGGGGAGCGGGCAGGGGGAGTGGTATAGTGGTCAGGGCCGTATCCACCACCGGACGAATTCTCGGAGCCGACTCCCTGGGAAGGCCGGGCAGGAGGGCGGAGGTGGTGGGGAGGGAGGCGGGCAGGAAGCTGAAGAGGTATGTGGAGCTGGACTGTGGTGTGGATCCCCACATGGGGGATATGCTTATTCCCTATATGGCTCTTGCGGAGGGAAAGAGCGTTATCACCACCTGCCATCTGACAGGGCACATGGAGGCCAATCTCTGGCTTGTGCAGGAGATGACCCGGGTCGTGTTTCAGGTTCAGGGTAGGGAGCCCGTGAGGATAAAGGTGCTCTGAGGTGTCTCCAGGGTCTTTGGAGGGGGGTTGCATGGTTTTCCCTGTATAATTTCCCCTCCATGAAGGTCTATATTTCCGTGGATATGGAGGGCATATCCGGGATAGCCAGTGTGGAGGATGTGCGTCCCGGAAGTGCCCGCTACGAAAGGGGAAGAAGGCTGATGGAGGAGGAAATAAACGCCATCGTGGAGCACCTTATAGAAAAGGGCATCGATAGCATCACCGTCAACGATGCCCACGCTTTTGCCGACAATCTCAGAATCGAAAATCTTCACCCCCATGTCCAGCTCATATCCGGATATCCCAAAACCCTGTACATGATGGAAGGAATTTCCCCCGACTACGATGTGGTTTTCTTCGTGGGTTATCATGCTTCCGCCGGGAGGACCCACGGCTTTCTGGACCACACCTATAGTTCCATGGTCATCCACGAGATTTTCCTCAATGGTCATAGGCTGAACGAGGCCTATATAAACGGTCTGATTGCGGCCTATTACGATGTTCCCGTGGGGCTCATCAGCGGTGATGATGTCCTTTACGAAGAGTCCAGGCATCTGTTTCCCGAAACGGAGTTCGTCGTCACCAAGGTTTCCCTTACCAGAAACTCCGCGATACTCAGGCATCCGAAGAGGGTTTACCGCGACTACAGGAGTGCTATCGATAGGCTGGTCAAAAGGGAGTTGAAGCCCCTCCCCATCCCGGAGAGTCTGGAATTCGAAATCGTGGTCAGGGATACTCTGATGGCGGACAGGCTGGAGGTGGCTCCATTCGTGGAGAGGATGGATGGATACAGGGTCAGATTTACTGCTTCCAATCCCATAGAGGCGTTGAAAATGCTCAGAACCATAATATCGGTGGCCAGAGCATGATACTTCTGCTTTTCACATGTTCCCAGGCCAGAATGGAGCACCTGTGGGAAACCGCCCGCCTGTGGAGGGCGGGGGAGAATGTGGAGAGGGTGGATGCTGCCCGGGATAGTCTGAAGAGGTGTCCCCAGGCGGTCAGCTGGCTCTTCCGCACGAAGATATACGAAAAGGACAGGTTCGGCATCCGGGCCATCAGGGATATGTTCATGGGCAATTACGCCCGCACTCTGCCGTATCTCAAAGAGGTTCTCCTTTCCACGGATGTGCAGGGGGTGAAGAATGCCCTCTACCTGATAAGGGAATGGAGGGTGAAGGAACTGGGGGATGTGCTGTGGCAGATTATACCCCGATACGATGACAGGCCCTCCATGCTCTCGAACATCATCTATGGCGTTGGTCTTTCGGGGGATTCCACGCTGGCAAAGTACATTGCCGACTTCCTGGAGCATCCGGATGAACTGATAAGGTACCGAACGGTTCAGGCTCTCGGGCGAATGCATGCCTATCAGTACATTCCATCCATAATCATGCATCTGGATGACGCACATGCTTTCGTCAGATACGAGTCGTGCAGAGTCCTTTACTCCTGGAGAGAAAAGTCCTTTGGACAGGTGAGGAAGTTTGCCCGAAATTCCATCGGTTCCAGCAGATTCCGCCTCTTTCTGATGTACACCCTGAAGGGGATGTGCGGTGGTAATGGGGAGTAAGGTCCGGTGATCGGCTTCACCCCGGTGCAAACCATATAAGTGTAAATCTATCACTGTCTTATAATTACGACCTTTTTGGTGGGTTGTTTTTCCAGGATTTTCCTATAAAATTTCATCGGGGAGGTTGAAGAGATGATAGATTTGAGAGAAATTCTAAAAGAAGTTTCCAGCTTCGTCCCCAGCGTGTGGGGGATTATAGTGGTCAGTGAGGATGGGCTGCCCATAGATCATGCTTTTACAAGGGCCATGAACATCGATGACCCGCTCATCGTTGCAGGCCTCCTGTCTTCCGCCACCGGTTTGATGGAGAATCTGATGAAGGAGCTGGCCGATTCCTCCACCGACCTGCTGTTCTCTCAGGGGGATAAGATTTCCATCCTCATAGGAAAGGTCTGCGATGGTTATCTTGCGTTCCTCGCCAGCCCCGATACCAAACTGGGACCCCTTCTCATGGAATTCAAGAAGTATTCCAGAATCGTGGAAGAGAACTTCAGGAGGGTCTTCAAAGGAGGAGAGTCATGAAGGAACTCGTCAGGGACTTCATAAGGAAGGAGGGAATGGTCCTTCCCACGAGTTTCGTGGTAGAAATATACTCCCAGATTCTGAAGTTTGCTGGGGGATTTGCTGGACTCATACAGGCGGGCTCCCGCAAGGCCGGTGAGAGTGCGGCCCGGGTCTTCAAGGAGAAGTACATGAACTCTGTGGATGCGGGGGAGATTCCCGAGCTGCTCACCGTGTTCTTCCAGGAGGCAGGATTTGGAGATTTAAGGGTGGAGCTGAGGGACAATGTGCTCGTGATAGAGGTGGTCAGCAGTCCCCTCCTTCAGGTCAAGGGGAAAGTGGAATCGGCCCTCAAGCCCCTTCAGGGTGCTGTGGAGGGATTTCTGTCCGAAATGCTCGGAAAGAAGATTTCGGGAAGCATCAGGGACAGGGTTATAGAGGTGAAGATATAGGATGGAGAGCCTGAAGGAGATATTGCAGGATATAAGAAAGAGCGTTCCGGAAGTGTGGGGTGTCGCCATAGTAAACGAGGAGGGCCTTCCCATAGACTATGTCCTTGCCCGACCTCTTGAGATGGAGGACCCTGTGATACTCGGGGGCCTGCTGGCCTCCGCCGTGGAGCTGATGGAGAGGCTGGTCAACGAGCTGAATTCCTCCGCCCTCAATATGGTTTTTGCCCGTGGAAACCGCATCGTTCTGATCGCGGGGAGGGTGGAGGGGGGTTCTTTCACCCTCCTTGCCGACCCGGATGTGGAAATAGGCCCGATGATGCTGAAATTCAGGATGTACAGGGGCAGGATAGAAGAATTCATGAAGAATCTCATTCAGTAGAGGTCGCTGGAATACCAGTTCTTTACGCTGACATCTTTCCTTATGGATGGGAACATCAGGAGGATTCTTGCGGTCGTGTATCCCGCGATGAATCCCCCCACATGGGCCCAGAATGCCACACCTCCTGAGTTCATGAATGGAATGGAAACGATTCCCGAAAACAGCTGCATCAGGAACCAGAATCCGATGTAGAACCATGCTGGAATCATTATTGCTTCCACGAAGAAGGGGGGAATGAATACCAGGGTGACTATTCGGGAGGCGGGGAAGAACACCATGTACGCCCCCAGAACCCCGGATATGGCCCCCGACGCTCCCACCATGGGAACCGTCGAGGAAGGATTTACGAAACCCTGAACGATGGCGGCCACAACTCCCCAGAATATGTAGGCCACGAAGAACCCCAAGTGTCCCAGGACATCCTCCACATTGTCCCCGAAGATGTACAGGTACAGCATATTCCCCGCTATGTGCCCGAGATTTCCATGCAGAAACATGTAGGTGAATATAGAAAATACATCGGTCATCTGAAAGAATTCCCGGGGTATGAATCCGAACTGGAGTATTATGCTTCTGGGGTCGGGATAGAGGAAGTACTGCCACACGAAGATGGCTATATTTACCGCAATTATGGCATACATCACCACGGGTCTGGTGAAGGACTTTATAGAATCGGTTATGGGTATCACCGTCCACCTCCTGAGAATTTCGCCAGCTTCTTCTTGATATCGTCCTCTATCTTCTTTGCCACCTTGAGGGCTTTCAAGCCATCTTCTCCGGTTATGTGGGGCTCCCGTCCCTCTATGATGGCATTGATGAAATCTGCATCCTCCAGTTTCAGGGGTTCCACTGTTTCATCCACATTGATGAAATACGGGATTATGGCCTCATCTCCCCTCTTTATCATGTGGCCATCTCTGGACATCAGGTTCAGGGAGAAATAAGCGTCCTTCTGAAATATGCGGAACTCCCTGGTTTTCTTTATGGAAACGCGGCTCGCCGTGAGGGTGGCAACGGCTCCCGAGGGGAACTCCATCCTCACATTGGCAATATCCACCTTATCCGTTATTACGGGGGCTCCCACGGCGTGGATGGAGGAAGGCTCTTCTCCGATAAAGTGGAGAGTCAGATCTATGTCGTGAATCATGAGATCCCGCACCACATCCACATCCGTTCCCCTCAGGTTGAAGTGGGCTATTCTCAATGCCTCTATGTAGAGGGGCATGTCGATCCTGTCCCTTATGGACAGTATTGCGGGATTGAATCTCTCGATGTGCCCCACCATGAGCTTCAGATTCCTCTTCCTGGCCTCTTTTACCAGCTCTTCCGCCTGCTGAACCGTTTCCGCAATGGGCTTTTCGATGAAGAGGTGCCTGTTGGCTTTCAGGACCTTCATCCCAACATCGTAGTGCTCCACAGTGGGTACGGCGCATATTACGGCATCCACATGGGACAGGAGCTCATCGAGGGAGGGAAATGCCTTTACCCTGTATCGACGGGCAATTTTCTCCATCCTCTGCTCATCTATGTCGTAAACACCAACGAAATGGGAATTGTTCAGCTCGAATAAAACCCTCGCATGAAGGCTTCCCAGGTATCCGACCCCAACTACGCCTATCCGTGGTCTGCTCAATTTATCTCAGCGTATTGAATGGGCTTTTGTTGTTGAAATTCGTGTTTATGGGCATGTTGCCGTATATCCGTATGGAAAAGCCCTTGAACTTCATTCCCATGTCGAAGGTGGCGAAGTTGTAGGATGTTCCCCTGTAGTTCAGGGTGGAGAATCCTATGTTCAGCGTGTAGTTGGGCCTGTGCAACACATTGTAGGTTGTACTCAATCCGAGGAGCCCACTGCTCGACGCAAAGGCCTGAACAGAGCCATTGAAACTCAAAAGGAACCAGAGCATCGCTTATAAGTATAAAGTAAATCCGGGCCGCTTCTGCCGGGAACCGGTCCGCCCGGAGAAGTTTATCCGGGGGCACCGCCGGCTTCATGGAAATATCCCCATCATGAGGTAGTATCTGACGATTTTCTCTATGGCGATTATGAATGCGGCAGTCCTGAGATCAGTTCCGTGCTTTATGGAGGTTTCCCTCAGTTGTCTGTATGCGTTTACCATGGTGTCCTCCAGTCCGGAGAAGACTATTTCCCTCTCATCGGCGCTGAATATGTACTTTTTGAGGTCATTTTCTGACATGGTCCTGCCTATCAGTTGAAGGATGCCGTGGAGCATTCTCATCTGGGAAATTTCTTCCACCCTTTTCGTCAACCTTCCGAGGCGTATGTGGTACAGATTCTTGAGCCATTCGAAGTAGGAGACCACGACTCCGCCCGCGTTGGCATAGATATCGGGTATTATCAGGATGCCCTTCTGTCTCAGTATTTCGTCGGCTTCCGGTGTGGTGGGGCCGTTTGCTCCCTCCAGGACTATTTTTGCCCTCAGGTGGGGGGCGTTGTCCCGGGTTATCTGGTTCTCCCTGGCAGCAGGCAGGAGCACATCCGTTTCCAGCTGGAGGGCCGCCTGGGTGGGGATGACCTCTGCGTCGGGGTACCGCGTTATGGTCCCCTCATGGATGTGTATCTGCTTCGCCTTTTCCACATCTATTCCCTTCGGATTGAAGATGGCTCCGTCTATCTCCGCTATGGCGATTATTACTGCACCGTTCTCCTGGAGAAATCTGGCCGCATGGTATCCCACATTACCGAATCCCTGTACGACAACCCGCTTCCCGTCGAGACCGGTGCTGAGGCCCAGCCTGTCCATGTCTTCCTTGATGGAGAGGGCCTCTTTGAGGGCGACGCACAGACCCTTTCCGGTGGCCTCTTTCCTTCCCCTTATACCTCCATTCTCCACGGGTTTACCCGTTACGCTGGCCAGTGCATCGATGTCCGTGTGATGGTAAGACTTGTATGTGTCGGCAATCCATGCCATCTCTCTCGGAGAGGAACCATAATCGGGGGCGGGGACATCTATCGCCGGGCCAATGGCATTTTTCTTTATGAGTTCCACTGTGAATCTCCGCATGATTCTCTCCAGCTCCTCGTCCGTGTACTTTCTCCTGTCTATCTTAATTGCCCCCTTTGCCCCTCCAAATGGCACATCCACCACTGCATTCTTGTATGTCATGAGGGATGCGAGGGCTATAACCTCATCCTCATCGACTTCCGGTGCAATCCTTATTCCCCCCTTCGTGGGAAGGAGATGCTGACTGTGATGGACCCTCCATCCGGATATCACCTCTATGCCCCTTCTGGTCTTAACCGGGAAATTCACCTTGAATATGGCATCGGGTATCTGAATCTGGTTTAGTAGCCCCTTATCGTAGTCCAGGTACTTTGTTGCCCTTTCGAAGTAAAGTTTCACATTATTGTAGAATCCCATGGATAAATTTTACAAGCCCCCCTGCATCCCCTCCGGATCTCCGCCCATCACATCCTCCATCCAGTGGATGTTATAGTTCCCCGATTCCCCTTCTGCTTTAAAATCCTCCGTTATCTTCAGGATGACATCCCTGATTTGCTTTCCCATATACCTGAACCGCAGGGGGCCTTTCAGCATATACCTGTTGAAGAGGTCAATTATCTGCCCTTTCTCCATCGCCATGCTATTATCCAGTTCTCTCTCCAGGTGGTCGAGGATGTCTTCTATAGTATACTTCCTGCCCGTTTCGATTCTCATGGATGTGGCCCTCAGGGCTGGCGGAAATTGCTTCTGATTCACATTGATCCCTATTCCGAGGACAGTTCTGTCCCCCTTTACTTCCACCAGTATGCCCGCTATCTTCCTTCTACTGACCAGAACATCGTTGGGGAGTTTAATACAGCCCTCTATACCGAACCTCCTCAGCAGGTTCACTATGGATACGGGGGCTATCAGGTTGAGAAGGAGGGCTCTGGAGGGCTCCATCCCCCTCCATCCGAACGACACATACAGACCCCCCTCGGGGCTGTGCCATCTGTGGCCCCTTCTCCCCCTCCCGCTCAACTGCTTCCGGGCCATCACGAGCACACGGGGGTGGTATTCCAGCAGTCTGAAGGCTTCGTCCTGCGTCGAGGAGGTTTCTTCCAGAATGACCTTCTTCACACCCCTGTCCTCCTGTTCCATATAACCAGCTGGAGTCGGGGGGAAAAGGAGAATCCGAATTCCTTGCACAGTTGTACCACCTGTGGGCTCCTTTCTATGAATTCCTCCCGACTGTTGCTCAGGGGCATGAGGTATATGGCGTGTCGGGGAATGGAAAAGGGCTCTATGAATGTTTCCATTGCTTCCTCCACATCCCTCCTGTCCAGAACCACGAATTTGAATATGGCCCTCTTCCTGCGCGCCATGCGGGAGAGGGTGTGGAGGACTTCCGGTACCACCCGCCTTTCCGCCGGCATTGCCGAATTGGAGAGTTTCGGAGATACATTGAAGAAGACATCCTCTCTCCCGCTCAGAAAATCCCCCGGGGGAATCGTTCCATTGGTTTCTATCTGGTATATGAGGAAGCCATCGTCGAACTCCTGAATAAGCTTTTCGATCCACCTGCGGTGTAGCAGGGGTTCCCCCCCTGTGAAAACTATGTCTATATCCCTGCCGGCGAATTTCTCCACCTTTCGAATCAGCTCCTCGATGGAATGGGGCATTGCCCTCCTCCATACGGAAACGGTATCGCACCATACGCACCGGAGGTTGCATCCGCCGAACCTGATGAAGAGGGCGGGCCTTCCCACGAGGCTTCCTTCCCCCTGAATGGAATAGAAGATTTCAGCTACCGGAATCGGTCCCATCGGGGAAAGTTTAATCCGGCTGGAGGACATCGAGGACCCTTTCTATGTCCTTTTCTATCTGTTTTCTAAGGTCATCTACGGAGGGAAATTTCATGGGCCTCCTCAGGTATTCCACCATTTCCACCCTGAGCTTCTGGCCGGTTATATCCCCCTGAAAATCGATTATATGGACCTCTATGCTCGGGGGCAGGTTGAGGGTCTCCCTCCTGCCTATGTGCATGGCTCCGGGCAGTGTCCTTTCGCCCATGCGGACCCGCACTGCATACACCCCTTCTGCGGGTATGAGCTTTTCTTCGGGTACTCTCAGATTGGCAGTGGGAAACCCGATTTTGCCTCCCATACCGGCACCCTTTACGACCGTTCCCGTCATAAAGTAGTCGTATCCCAGCAATCTGTTGGCCATTTTCAGCTCCCCTTTCTTGAGAAGCTTTCTGATTCCGGAGGAGCTCACGGTTATTCCGTTTATCTTTATGGGGGAGAGCACTGTCAGGGAGAATTCCAGTTCATCCATGTACCGGGTGGCGAAAACTGCATCCCCTTCCCTCCCGTGCCCGAATCTGTGGTTATATCCCAGGAATAGCCACCTCAGGCCAAGCCGACCGGACAGGTGTTTTCTGAGAAATTCCTCTGCTCTGATGGGAAAGACCCTCTCGTCCATCAGAACGACCGCCGGTACTTTCAGGCTTCTCAGGAGCTCCAGCTTTTCCTCCAGCGTCGTCAATCTTTCGCTCTTCTTGTACTTGTGTCTGGAGAAAGTCAGAACGACCGGGTTCAGATTCCACTTATCGGAAGTGCACAGGGTTTCGTTTATAAGCTTTCGATGGGCAATGTGAATTCCGTCGAATGTTCCAATCGTTATCCCTGTGTCGCGCAGATTGGCTTCGAAGAAGTCCAGAACTCTCACAGCAGCGGACCGTTTTTAATCCCCTATATCTCCATTCCCTCCGACTCTGCCCTCAACAGTTCGTCCAGGGGCGTGTATTCCAGCCCGAAGGCTTCCGCCACCGCCTTGTAAGTTATATACCCCCTGTAGAGATTTACACCCCTGTAGAGGGCGGGGTCGTTCAATACAGCATCGGGCCACCCCAGGTCTGCGAGCTTTACCACATATTTGATGGTGGAGTTGGTGAGGGCGAAGGTGGATGTTCTGGGAACGGCCCCCGGCATATTGGCAACACAGTAGTGGATTACATTGTCCACCTTGTACACGGGATCCCTGTGGGTGGTGGGTCTGGAGGTGTCGGAACTTCCCCCCTGATCTATTGCCACATCGACGAATACCGAACCATCCTTCATTTCCCTGAGAAGTTCCCTGTCTATCAACCTGGGGGCCTTTGCCCCGTGGATGAGGACTGCACTTATGAGCAGGTCGGCATCCTTTATGCTTTCGCGGAGGTTGTATCTGCTGGAGTACAGGGTTTTCACATTGGCGGGCATGACCTCGCTCAGGTATCTGAGCCTGGGGATGTTAATATCCAGTATGGTGACATCTGCCCCCATGCCCGCCGCTATTATGGCCGCATTCATTCCAACCGTCCCGCCGCCCAGGATCACCACTTTTGCCGGAGGTACTCCGGGAACTCCACCCAGAAGGACCCCCCTTCCCCCGAAGGGTTTTTCCAGATATTTTGCCCCCTCCTGCGGGGCCATTCTGCCCGCAATCTCGCTCATGGGAATGAGCAGAGGAAGGGAGCCATCATCCAGTTCAACCGTTTCGTATGCTATGCCGATTATTTTCCTCTCCATCAATCTGCGGGTGAGATTCTCATCGGCGGCCAGATGGAGATATGTGAACAGGATCTGCCCTTCCCTCAGGAGGTCGAATTCCTCCGGCTGGGGCTCCTTTACCTTTACGATCATCTCGGCAGAATCGTACACATCCTTCAGGGTCTCGAGGATCGTCGCCCCGGCTTTTTCGTATTCCTCGTTGGATATTCCGCTTCCCAGTCCCGCATCCTTCTGCACATAGACTGTGTGTCCTCTCTTAACCAGTTCCTCGACTCCCGAAGGGGTTATGGCCACCCGGTATTCTTCTGTTTTTATCTCTTTCGGTACTCCCACTTTCATGATACCAAAGTTTATAGGTGAAAGGGAATCGATAGGTCAGGGGGCAGGAGCCCCCTATCTGCTGTACTTCTTCAGCGTGGCTTCGTATATGGAGCCATCATCCGAGACACTCTTCATATATAGGGGGAGCCCTATGTCCCCGCTTATGCATAGATCATAGACCACTTTCCCGTTTTCTTCTATGGTGAGCCTCTTCCCCTTCTGCCCCGCATAGGAGCAGGTATTTCCGCTTGTAAGTTTTATTCTCTTTCCATCCTGCGTCTGCTCCATGGATGTTATTCCGCCTGAGGCTATTGCGTAGTAGGGAATTGTGGCGAATAGGGTATATCCCAGGGGGGCAAGCCAGGGATTGAAGAGCATCTGCCCCATGAGCTGTCCCGGAATTTCATCGGGGCTACCGGTCTGGATGGTTATAGTTCCTCCGGAATTCTTCCACTTGCCCTCTATCTTCAGGGTGTTTCCCTCTATGGAGATCGAGTAATTGCCAGTGGACTTTTCTCCCTCTTCCGTCTGGACGATGGAATATTCGAAGTGCTCTTTCTCGTGGAACTGAAGGGGTTGCCATTCGCCCACCTGTGAAAGTACCATCAGAATCATTCTTTCACCTCCTGCTCTGGGGCCCCTGATGGGGTAATCATTTCCTGACCCACCAGAGCCCACTGTCCACCACTACGGTTCCGTAATATGCCTTCCATGTGCCTCCCATGCTGTCTATGGTGGTGTTGACCTGACCGGCGTAATCCACCGTGGCTCCCGAGTAGGTTGCGCTCATGGTTATGGTGTAATCCAGGGAAGTCCCGTTTCCCGAGAGTGTTCCGGCACATCCCCCGTACATCGACATGGAAAAGGTGCCGTCCGTATTCACCGAGGGAATATCGAGGACCAGGGTGTCGGCATTGCATGTGGTATCTGTATTCATGAGGCTCTCCCACCTTCCTCCCCATACTCCGCTTATGTCCGTTGGGGTTCCCCCGGATGTGTCCCCGATGGATATTTCCACAAAATCTTCCACGAAGACCGCGAAGAATGAGCCGTCCACCCCGTCCCATGGATCGGGATCGGACAGGCCGGGTATCGTGGCCACATCACCGGCCACAGTGCTTATGCTGTAGTTTCCCGGATTTCCTGTGGCTGAGGAGGGTATGGTATACGACAGTGTGGTGCCATCCATAATGCTGGAGTGGTAAACAGTGGAGTCCGCATCCTCGTTGAAGAGCATCACCATCACATACTTGTCGTTGCTTCCCCCTGTGTACTGCCAGGATACGGGAATCTCGCTACCTGCCGGAAATACGGTCCCACTGTCGGGGGAGGTGATCTGGACAGCGTCTATCTGGGGTGCAGTGGCACTCGTCGTGAAGGTATCTCCATCGATTATGGCCACCAGTTCGTAGGTCTGACCGCTCGAATAGGAGACATCCTGAGAGTAATAGGTGCCGTTGTAGTAGGTGAGATTCGTGCCGTTGATGGTTATTATCGCGTCAGGTACGGGTGCTCCCGTTGAGTCATAAACTTTGGCTAATGCTCCGCTTGAGGTCCCGTAGCTGAACACCATTGCATACATGCTATAGCTGGAGGATGGGGTGGGCTCTCCTCCGCCTCCCTCTTCGGGCTCCGTCGTCGTCCTGGAGCACCCATACCATATCATGGAAAGAGCGACCATAAGGGCCATGAACTTTCTCATAATATCCCTCCTTTCCGTTCGTCCAATTTTCAAGTTCTTTTATTCCAGATTCATGGCTCTAAATCTGGCTGTCTGCTGTACTTTTGAAGCATACCTGTGAATTTTCTCCAGAATCATGCTATTTTTCGAAAAATCTTCCGCCTTCACTCCCAATCCTTTACCACCATATCTTCGCCGGGACTTCCCTGATATGCTATCGTATAACTGCCCGTCCGAACATCCACGATGTAGAGGGTATTTCCGGGATTTCCGTAGCCGCTGGATACAACTGCTGCGATGTATCGGGAATCGGGGGACCACGTGATGTGCTTTACGAACACGCCGCTCTCTCCCAGCAGCAGGGTTCTGCCGGACATGGAGGGGAAGTCAGCCACATATAAGTAAGAATATGTAAGGTAGAGATCCGATTCCACAAATGCGATTCTGGTTCCGTCTGGAGAAACGCGGGGCCTTGCATTCTGATTGTCCGGAGTGTGATCCAGTATGGCGAGGCTGTCATTTCTCAGGTAGTAGAGCCACAGGTCCTGGCTGTAATACCCATCGTAATCCTGAAGCACCAGGACCATCAGGGTATCGTTTACGAAGAAGGGGTCAATGTCCATCCTGCCTGGAGTGCCCAGCGTTTTCATGGTCTGGTTCTGGAGGTCGTATATTACGACATCCCATGTTCCATATCCCTCTTCCGAATTGAAGGCTATGAGATTACCTGACGGTGCTACGGTGGGTCCGGATTGAGAGAGGGGCAGGTCCGTTATCTGGACCACTTCTCCCGTTTGCGGATCAGCCCTGTATATGTCCATGTCCCCATCCCTGTCCGATGCAAAGTACAGGTACCCGTTTTCGAATACCGGGGTGGTTTCGCTGTAACTGGAAGTGGAAACGGGGAGCAGGGTCATATTGCCCGTGGCGGGGTCGAGGGTATAGATGTTCCATGTGGTGTCCGAATCCATCGTGGAGGCCGGTTTCTTCAGAGCCACCAGTATTCCGCTTACGCTGAAACCTCCACCTTCTGCCGGTGGTTCAGTGGCCTTCCTGCATCCCGCTGTCCAGAAGAGCATGAAAGTTAATGATGCAGTAAATACAGCCCTCATAATGAAATTTTCTCGTGTGTGATTTATCGAATCAAATTCGCAAAGTTTATTTTTTAATGCACATAAGCGGCAAATCTTCTGTTTTCTCACTAAATTCATTATAGTTATGGAAATTTTTTCGCAAATCACCCATATCCCTATTTTTCTCTGGAAATGTGGTCTTTTACGGAATTTCTTCGTGGGGTTTAAACTTAATACGGTGAAGCTGGATCTGGCCGACAGATACAGGATAAAGCTCCTCTTCGAGGAAGGGAGATCCACCTCAGAAATTGCCAGAATCATGGGAGTTTCGCAGCGCACGGTCCAGTATGTCCTCTCCCGTCCCCTGGTCCGGATGGATGAGGAGGAGGTTTCTATAAAGAGATTTATCGAAAAGCACCCCCACTACTCCCCCCAGAGGATTGCGCAGAAGCTGGGCGTCAGTTTGTACAGGGTGTACAAGGTGATAAAGCTGTTCCTGGATGTTCCATCCCAGACCGAAGAAGACAGAAAGGCCCTCCGTCTGGCAGGGGAGTTAATCGAAAAGGGCAGGGTGGAGGATGCGGCCCGTCTGATTCACATGATTACCCTGCTGCCGCGGGATCATGCGATTCTGATGAAGATTCCCGATGGCCTGCTCGAGCCTTCCTATCGCCTTTCGAAGATAAGATATAAGATGTTCAACTGGGGAGTTCCCTTAGAAGAAATTATGGAGGAACTGGAGGATTTCATAGGGGAGCTCAGGAGAAAGGGGCTGGTTCTGTACTATTACCAGGCCCATATACTGAAGTTTTCCATCCTCAATTACAACGGCAGATTCGAGGAGGTGGTGGATTTTTACAGGAAGCACAGGAAGAGGATCATGTCCCTGCCGTACGGCATACGCATAAATCTCATTGCCCCCGTGGTGGAGGCATCCGTGAGTTTGTCCAGAAAATCGCTGTATGTTCCCCTGATTCGATACCTTCACGAGAGGGTTAAGAGGGATGAGTTCGAAGTGGAGTGGCACAGGTCCATAACGCGTCAGGTGTACTTTTCCGCAATGCACCTGCTCGGTATATACGACGGCCTTTCCCTGCTGACGGGGGACGACAGCCCCCTCGTCCGGGCTCTGTACCTTCTGGGGGCGGGGCGCTATGAGGAGGTGGCCTATATGGGGGAGATGCCATCGGGAAAACTGTACATCCTTCATATGATCATAATAAGGAATATGGCGAGGGTCATGGCCGGCCTCGAGGAGGAGCCCATAACAGGGGAGTATGAGGAGCTTCTGAATACCAATCCCGTGTCCTATATCAGTTATCTGCACTATATGGCTCTGAAAGAGGTCAGGAATGGAGACAGGGAGAAGGCCTTTTCCTACCTCAGGGAGATTCTGAAGGAGTCGAAGGAGGGAATCCTCTACAGGATTTATAGGGCTATAGTGGAATCGAACCCCGATGTTCTCATGAGTACGCCCCGCGAAGTGCTCCTCAGGTACTGGATGAAGCAGGATGTGGGGAGAGCGGTTTCCTATGCCCTCCGCCGTTCTATGATTTTCCCCCTGCATGAGTACGCCTTATTCAGACCCCCCTCCTCGATTCGGGCATACAGGTACGATGTGCTCCTTCCCGTTCTTCCTCCCCCTTCTTTTCGCGTGGAGGGGAATGTGGTGTGCGTGGGAAGCAGGCGGATAAGGGTGGGGCGCTCGCGGGTGGACAGGGCCTTCATGAAACTCCTTCGCTCGGGAGCCATTTCCCGGCTGGAGCTGGATTCCCGTCAGGTGTCTGCCCTTTTGCGCAAGTACTTCCCCCTCGTCCGGCTGACGAAGTATGAGATTCGTCTATTCGGCAATCCCTCATAGGGTCAATATTTGACTTCCACAAGAGTGAGCCCCCTTGCGGGGACCATGAAGGGATTGAATTTTCCGCCTCTCAGGATTTCCCCTATGTCCCGGGCCGAATATCTGAGCATCAATCCCACCATGCTCCTGACCATCTTGTAGAGGAACCTGTCCCCCTCCACTATATAGTGGAATTCGTCATTCTCTGCATACCATCGGGACTGGAAAATTCTGCATAATCCGGCCCTATCCGACCTGGCGGATATGTGGGTGAAATCGTGCTCCCCCAGGAACAGGCTGGCTTTTTCGTTGAGAGCTTCTATGGATTCGCGGAGGGGATAAAAGTAGGTGTACCGGCGGCGGATGGGGGATGGATAGGGAACTATGCGGTATAGGTAAACCTTGGACCTGGCCGAATATCGGGCATGGAAATCTTCGGGAGCGTCCTCCACCCTTTTGATGTACAGGTCCTCCGGTAAGATCGAGTTGAGAGCTTCTTTCAGGCGGTTTGTCGGGACCTTTGGGGTTGCGTTCTTCAGATGCAGACTTGCCACGAAGTTCATGGCGTGCACACCGGCATCCGTTCTGCTGGAGCCCACGAGTCTGAATTCCCCTTCTATGATTCGCTTCAGGGCATCCATCAGGACTCCCTGTACGGTTCTCCTTTCGGGCTGGATCTGCCATCCGTGGAAATCCGTCCCATCGAATTCCAGAATCATCCTGATGACCATCTGCTTTGAAATTTTATAAGAGGGGATCGGAAGGCGGAGGACATATCCTCAAGATTGTGTAGGAAATTTTACTCTTTTAATCAGCCGGAGTTCACAGGAAGCATCGTTAAAGGCCGGGAGGGTTTTGAGCCAGCGGGAAAACAGAGAACAGGGACATAATCTCCTGCCTTCTGGCCTTCCTGAAAACAGCCTCTATGGGATTGGTAGAGAGGGAAGCATTATCGATAAGGGACCTGAAAAGGTG
>Ga0256833_1000786_pt1 | contig 24225 bp, 24 predicted proteins | sample 356284metaG_FD_190535 | JGI IMG/M metagenome (GOLD analysis project Ga0256833, IMG submission 190535) | Hydrothermal vent microbial communities from Mid Atlantic Ridge, Atlantic Ocean - 356-284 | ecosystem: Environmental > Aquatic > Marine > Hydrothermal vents | place: Atlantic Ocean: Mid... | reverse complement strand
TTGTCACTGTGCCATGGTGGCATGGCTTGGTGGCCAAAATATGGGATGGGGGCGCGGGCGGCGCAAGGTCACTTGCCGCAGGCCAGTTGGCGGGAGCGGGCGGCGGCGGCGGTGATGGCCTCCTGCATGAGATCGCACAGGGTGGGGCCTTGCCCTTTCATCAGCACCCGCAAGGCGGCGGCGGTGGTGCCGCCGGGCGAGGTGACGGCTTCGCGCAGGGCGGCCGGGGGTTCACCGGAACGGGCCAGCAGGGCGCCAGAGCCGGCGATGGTGGCGCGCGCCAGCCTTTCGGCCAGTTGCGGTGGCAGGCCCAGGGAGGCGCCGGCCGCGGCCATGCACTCGGCGAGCAGAAAGACATAGGCCGGGCCGGAGCCGGAAACGGCGGTGACCGCGTCGATCATCTCTTCGGTTTCGACCTCCACCACCTCGCCCAGGGCCGACAGCAGGGCGCGGGCCAATTCCCTTTGGTCCGCGGTGACCTCCGGGCTGGCGGCCAGGGCGGTGATGCCCTCGCCGATGGCCGCCGGGGTGTTGGGCATGGCGCGGATGACCGGGCTGCCGGGGCCGAAATGGGCCTTGAAGGAGGCTATGGTGCGTCCGGCGGCGATGGAGAGAATGAGCGGGGCCTGCTTGCCCAGGGCCGGGGCGATGGCGGAAATGGCCTCGTCCATGACCTGGGGCTTGACGGCGGCGACGAGCACCTGTGCGCCGCCCAGGGCCTCCGGCGGCGGATTGAGGGTCAGGCCGGTTTCCTCCGCCAGGGCGGAGAGGGCCGGAGCGGGGGCAGGATCGATGACGATGATCTGGCGGGGGGGCAACCGGGCCTTGAGCCAGCCGTTCAGCATGGCCTGTCCCATGCGGCCGGCGCCGAGCAGGACAAGGGGGCCTTTCAATCGTGGCATGGCGGTCATGGCGGACTCCTTGCGCGGATGTCTTCAGGCGTTGCCGGCGGTCTCGAAAAGGCAGGCCTGGAGGGCCTCTTCGGCGCTCTTGCCGGCCCAGATGACGAACTGGAAGGCCGGATAATAGCGCTCGCAGGCCTCCACGGCCAGGTGAATGAGGGATTCGCATTGCGCGGCGGTGGCCCGCGCGCCGCCGGAGAGCAACAGGCCGTTGCGGTAAAGGGCGAGCCCTTCGGTGCGCCAGTAGTCGAAATGGCCCATGAGCATGCGCTCGTTGATCATCTGCACCAGGCGGGTGGTCTCGGCCTGGCGGGCGGCGGGGATTTTCAGATCGAACATGCAGGCAACGAAGAGGCTTTCGGAGTCCTCGTTCCAGCTCACGGTCAGTTGCAGGCCCAGGCCGGAGGCCTCGATCACCAGTTGCGCTTCGGATTCGCCGGTGCGCACCAGGGGCCAGCCATTGCCGCTGGCCACCAGCTCCACATGCTCCAGGGGGCTGGTGAAGAGGCCGTCTCGAACCTTCAGTGCGGCTGTCATCTTTTCGTGAATCCCTTGCGTCATTGGCTGGTGGTGATGGACGAATCACCCGATGCCTTACGATGCCGCAAGGCGAATCCGCCCGCAAGAGTCAGGACATGATTCCTCCACAGGGGATTTGCGCCCAAAGGTGCAAAAAGGGGCCAAGGTGGCGGGTTTTTCAGACGAATTCGGCTTTCCTGTAGCCTTGCAGATAGAGAATGGCGGTCAGATCGCCATGATCGATTCGGGCATCGGCCACATCGCGCAACAGGGGCTTGGCGTGATAGGCCACGCCCAGACCGGCGCGGGTGATCATATCGGCGTCATTGGCCCCATCGCCCACGGCCAGGACATCGTGTTGCGCAATGCCGAGCTTTTTCACCAGCCGCTCCAGGGCCTCGGCCTTGGCCTCGCGGCCGAGGATGGGCTCGGCGGTGCGGCCGGTGAGCAGGCCGTTTTCGCACGGCAGGGCATTGGCCTGGATTTCATCGAAACCGGTCACCCTGGCCACATGTTCGGCAAAGGGGATGAAGCCGCCCGAAACCAGAGCGGTATAGGCGCCGTGGGCCTTCATGGTCCGCACCAGGGTGCGGGCGCCGGGATTGGTGCAGATGCGCCCGACGATGACCCGGTCGATGGCCTCCTGCGGCTCGCCGGTCAGCAGGGCGACGCGCTCCTTGAGGGCTTCGCGGAAGTTCAGCTCGCCGCGCATGGCCCGCTCGGTGATTTCGGCCACCTCCTCGCCGACGCCGGCCTCGGCGGCCAGCTCGTCGATGCATTCCTGGCCGATGATGGTGGAATCCATATCGGCGATGAGCAGTTTCTTGCGCCGCCCGCCCAGGGGCAGAACGGCGATGTCGAGGGCCTCGCCCATGAGGCGGGCGCGCAGGCGCTCCTCCAGGGAGCGCGGATGGAAATGGCTGGCCGGGGGCGGGGTGAAGGCGATTTCCAGCGCCTCTCCACCGGTTTCGTCCAGCCAGCGCAGCTCCGGATTGAAAGGGGCCACGGTGGAGAGGGCCCCGGCGCGCGCATCGGCGTCAATTTCGCCCTTGCCGGGGGCATGAATGAGAACGATAACGTGGTCTTGCATGATCCATCCGCTGAAGGGCCGAAAGAGAAACACCATGGACAGGCGCGCCATCCTTATTGCAGGGCCGACGGCCTCGGGCAAGTCGGCAATTGCGCTGGCCCTGGCGCAAGGTCTGGGCGGGGTGATCGTCAATGCCGATTCCATGCAGGTCTATGGCGATCTGCGGCTGCTCACGGCGCGGCCTTCGCCCGCAGACGAGGCCAGGGCGCGGCATGTGCTCTATGGGCATGTGGCGGCGGATGCGCCCTACAGCGCCGGGCGCTGGCTCGCCGAGGCGCGCGATGCGGCGCAAGGCATCTGGCGGGAAGGGGGCGTGCCCATCTTCACCGGCGGCACGGGGCTCTATTTCAAGGTGCTCGAAGAGGGGCTGGCCGGGGTGCCGCCCATTCCGGAGGACATCCGCGCCCAGGTGCGCGCCCTGGCGCGAAAGGACGCGCGGGCCTTGCGGCGGAAGGCAGAGGCGCTGGGGATCGATGCCGGCCTTGATCTCCAGAGGCTGGCGCGGGCTGTGGAGGTGCGGCTGGCGACGGGGCGGCGGCTGGAGGACTTTCAGGCGGCGGGGCAGGCGGGGGTGCTGGCTGGCGTGGATGTCCTGCGGCTGTTCGTGGCGCCGGAGCGCGGCATCCTGCGGGCGCGCATCGCCGAGCGCTTTGCCTGGATGATGCGGGCCGGGGCGGTGGCGGAGGTGGCCGCGCTCATGGCGCGCGGTCTGGATGCGGATCTGCCGGTGATGCGGGCCATCGGCGTGCCGCAGATCGGCCGGGCGCTGGCGGGGGACATCTCCATGGAGGAGGCGGTGGAAAAATCGGTCAATGCGACGCGCCAATACGCCAAGCGGCAGATGACCTGGGCGCGCAAGTTCATGAAGGACTGGCATTGGCCGAGCCCGGAGGAGGCGCGGGCAGAGGCGCTGCGGCTTGCGCGCGAAAACGATTGGTGCTAGGGTCAGCACTCACGAATTTGCACGGCATCTGCAGGATTTATGCTGCATATCAGCGCCCTTTCGCCCTTGACAATACCTTCAAGGTATTGCCTGCGGACGAAAGAACGCTGATATTTTGCCCAAATCCTGCATCTGCCATCCCTCTTCATGAGTGCTGACCCTAACTCGTCTTTGTCTCCCAAGCGGGGCGCAAACGGAAAAACATCCAGCCGGATATGGACATGACGGCGTTCAAGAACACATTGCGACGACGAATCGCGGCGCTGTAGGCGTGCCTTGTTCCATGAGCCCCCCGGGTGGGCTCATGATCCATGTGTTCGAGATGGTTTTTCCGGGAGAGCGGGTTTTGCCGCTGATTTTTCCATGAGCGATTTTGTCATTGCCGGGACGGCCGCGCCGGAAGACGCGGCCAACGATCTGCTGGATGCGGCCTTCGGGCCATTGCGGCGGATGAAGACCTCCTACCGGCTGCGCGAGGGGGCGCGGCCCGTTTTTTCCTTCAGCGCCCATGAAGCGGCCACGGGACGGCTGGCCGGGGTGGTTTCCCTGTGGCCCTTGCGCATCGGGCAAGATGGCCATGAGGCGCTGCTGCTGGGGCCCCTGGCGGTGCATCCGGACTTTCATGGCCGGGGGCTGGGCGGGCGGCTGATGGCGGAGGCGCTGGCGGCGGCGCGGGCGGGCGGACAGCGCCTGATCCTGCTGGTGGGGGATGGGCCCTATTATGGCCGCTTCGGGTTTCAGCCGGTGCCGGAAGGGCAGTTGCTCATGCCCGGCCCCTTCGACCCGCACCGGTTGCTGGCGCTGGAGCTTGTGCCGGGGGCGCTGGCCGGGGCAAGGGGGCTGGTGCTGCCCGCTCACAGGTGGGTGGGCAAGTCTTCAGCGGCCCTCGAGCCGCCAGGCCAGGGCGAGCAGCAAAAGGGCGGCGGCGAGCATGGGCAGGGTGGAAAAGAGCCCGATGCGGGAGGTGGCGATCAGGCGTGAGGCTTGCGATTTCTTCAGCCCCAGCCAGCCGCCGCCGGACATGGCGCGGCCTTGCGGCATCATGATGACGCGTGGCACAAAGACCTCCTTTTGTCCGCGCGCGATCCAGCGCACGGCGCCGCCGGTGAAAGCCGCCAGGGGGGCGAGGATGCTGCCGGTGGCGGCCAGGGCGCGGCTTTCCAGGGTGTTCAGTCCGCCGACGGCGGCGAGGCGCTCCAGAGCGCCGTTTTGCAGCCGGTAGAGGCCGGGCGGGGCGTTCTTGAGCATGGCGGTGAAAATGCCAGGGGCGCGCTGGCGCAGGGGGAGTTCGCGCACCTTGCCATCGGGGCCGGTGACGCGCAGCGGCGGCAAATCCGTCTTCATGCTGCGGCGGGTGATGCGCAATCCGCCATCTTCGGACGCGCCGGAGAGGGCCTCCTCCTCCAGTTCCGGTTCCTTCATCAGCCAGTGGGCAAGGCGGCGCAAGAGCTCCACATGGGGGCCGCCGCCGTCATACTTGCGTGCCCACAGCCAGATCTGGGAGGAGAGCAGGGCGGCGATGCGGCCCTCGCCACGGCGGGCCAGCACCAGCAAGGGGGACTTTCGCGGCCCCGTCATGAGCACCTGCGCGCCGGGGGCGGCATGGCTGCGCACGATGCGGAACCAGCGGCCCCAAGTGGGGGCGGTGGTGGCGGTTGCGTTGGCTCCCGCCAGGCCGCGGGTTACCGGATGGCGCAGGCCGGTGGCGCTGAGGCGGGGGCGGTATGGCTGTTCCAGGACACCGGCGGGGCTGGCGGGAATGACGCTTTTCAGCCGGGTGCGGGAGAGGGAGAAGACGCCGGCGAACTCCGGCCCGGCGGTGAAGAGCACCGCGCCGCCGTTGTTCACATAATCGGCGACGTTCTCCATGTAGGCGGCAGGCAGGATGGAGCGGCGCTGGTAGCGGTCGAAAATGACCAGATCGAAACTGTCGAGCTTGTCGACGAAAAGCTCACGGGTGGGAAAGGCGATGAGGGAAAGCTCGCGGATGGGTGTGCCGTCCTGCTTTTCCGGCGAGCGCAGGATGGTGAAATGCACCAGATCCACGGAAGGGTCGGATTTCAACAGGTCGCGCCAGGTGCGCTCGCCCGGGTGCGGCTCGCCGGAGATGAGCAGCACGCGCAGCCGGTCGCGCACGCCCTTGGTGATGATGACGGCGTGGTTGTTGCGCAAGGAGAGTTCGCCGCCGGGCATGGGCGCGGCGATGATCTCCAGGATGTTCTGCCCGGCGTGGGCCACCGGCAGATCCAGGTTTACCGGCTCGCCGGGACGCACGGAAAGGACGCCCCATTCCTCGCCGCCGGTGCGGATGGTGACGCGGATGCGCGCCCCCGGCGCAGGCGGCGGGGTCTGGGTGATGGTGAAGCGAATGGTCCGGTCCTTGCCGACGATGCCGTAACGGGGCGCCTGGCGGATGACCACGCGGCGGTCCGGCATGTCCTTGCGTCCGTCGATGAGCACATGGACAGGGGCGTCATAGCCCGGGGGCAGGGCGGCGCGCGCATCCCTTGGCATGTCGTGGACCTGGCCATCGGTGATGAGCATGGCGCCGGCGAAACGCTCCGGGGGAACATCGGCCAGGGCCTCGCGCAGGGCATGGATGAGGCGGGTGCCATCGCGGCCGGGGGCGGGCGGCAGGGTGACGAAGCGGGTTTGCAGGCCCTTGATGGCGGCGAGGCGCTGGCGCAGCAGGCCTTCGGCCTTGCGGGCGCGCTGGCGGCGGCCGTTCACCGCCTGGGAGAGGGAATCGTCGGTGAGCACCACGGCGATGCTCTCCAGGGGCTGGCGTTGCTGGCGTTCCATGCGCGGATCGAGCAGGGCCAGGGTGAGCACGGCGGCGGCGGCGAGGCGCGCCAGCATGGCCGGGGTCTGGCGGCGGGCGCGCCACAGCAGCACGATGAGGACGAGCGCGGCCATGGCTCCAGCGGCGATGAGCCACAGCGGCAAAGCGGGGGCGAAGGTGAGGGACAGGTGTGTCTGGGTCATTGTCCCAACCTTTTGAGTATGGCCGGAATGTGCACCTGGTCGGCCTTGTAGTTGCCGGTCAGGGCATACATGACGATGTTGATGCCGGCGCGGATGGCGTATTCACGCTGGCGCGCGCCGCCGGGAATGACCGGCAGCAATGGCCGCCCGGAGGCGGATGTGGCCCAGGCCCCGGCCATGTCGTTGCCGGTGATGAGGATGGCGGAGACGCCATCGGCGTTGCCCGGCGAGAGCTTGCGCTGTTCGGCCCCGGCGGAGGTGGCCTCCACCCACAGCGGCGAGGAATCATGGCGGCCCGGCCAGCTCTTGAGCAGATAGAAGGTGCGGGTCAGCACATGGGTGGGCGGAGCGGGCTCCAGCGGCGGGATGTCGAGGCCGGCGAGGATGCGGCGCAGGGCGCGCGCGCGGGGGGTGGGCGTGCCGGGCCGGGTGGCGGCTTCGGCGGCATCGCGGGTGTCGAAAAGGATCATGCCGCCGTTTTTCAGATAGATGTCGAGCTTTTCGCGCGCCTTTGCCGAGGGCGGCCTGGCATCGGCGGTGATAGGCCAGTAGATGAGCGGGAAGAAGGCGATCTCGTCGCGCTCCAGGTTGATGCCGAAGGGCTCGCCGGGCTCCACGGAGGTGCGCATGGTCAGATAGGCGGACAGCCCCGACAAGCCGGCGCGGGAGATCTCGTCCACTTCGGCGTTGCCGGTCAGAACATAGGCCAGATGGGTGCGGGAGGTGGCGCGCAAGGCAAATTGCAGGGCCTGGGGGTCTGGCTGCTTGCCGTCCCGGGCGGCGTATGCGGGCTGGGGAGCCGTGGCCAGCAAGAGGGCGAAAAGCGCAAGGGCGGCGGATGTGGTCTGTTTGCGCAGGCTGAAACCGGCTCCGGACAGGGCCAGCATGGCGGCCAGATCGAGCACGAAAAGCGCGAAGGCAGCGGCGAAGAGAGCAGGGGCAAAATCGCGCGCCGGGGCGGCTTCATAACCTGAGCGGGCGATTGCCGCGGGCAGGGCGGGCAAGGGCGCAAGGCGGGTTTTCCCATCCGTGACATTGAGCGCCCTTTGCTGGCCGGGGCGGGCATAAAGGCCCGGCGGATGGCGCGGCGAGGGGCGGGTGGTGGCGAAGGCGGCGGCGCGGATGGGGGCGGCATCGGGCGGGATGGGGCCGAGGTTGCCGAATCCGTCGAGGGCGCGCACGGGGGTGAAGGGGGCGGCCAGGGCAACGGTGGCGGCCGCGGCCTTGCCACGGGAGCCGGGCGGGCGGGCGGCGGGGGCAAGGGCGGTGATGCGCGCGAGGATGTCGACGAAAAGACCGGAAAGGGGCAGGTTCGACCAGTCCGGGTTGGCGGTGGTGTGAACGAGCACCAGCAGGCCGGCGCCTTGTCTGCGGGCGGTGATCAGTGGCGTGCCGTCCTCCAGGGCGGCCCAGGTATGGGCGGCCAGATTGGCATCGGGCTCGGCGAGAACCTGGCGGGTGATCTTGATGTCGCGATCCGGCGACAATCCGGCCAGCGGCGAGTTTTTCGGGAAAGGGGCCAGTCCTTGCGGCTTTTCCCAGCTCAGGGCCGCGCCCAGCTGGCGGCCACCGGCGCGCAGGCGCACCGGCACCAGATCGTCATGCCCGGCGGCCAGACGCGGGCCGGCAAAGCGCACCAGAACGCCGCCGGCCCGCACCCACTTGCGGATGGCGGCGGCGCGAGGCGCATCGAGCTTGCCTATATCGGCAAGGACGAGCATGGAGAGGGTGGAATCGAGTTTGCCCTCGAGGGCGGCGATGGAGGGGATTTCGCGCACCTCGGCGATGGGTTGCAGGGCGCGCAGGATGTAATAGGCGGGCGAGAGCAGGGGCTGGCCGCGGCGGCGGCTCTCGCCGGAGAGAACAAGGACGCTCTTGCGCCGGAAGCTGTCGTCGAACAGCCAGGTGGCGGCGGCGTGGTTCTGGCCGGAAATGGTCAGCATGGCCGCCTCGTTGCGGATCGCCAGGGGCAGGGACAGGCGGGCGCCGGCGGTGGTCTTGCCGGGGGCGAATGTGGCCACGGCCTCGCCCAGGGGGCGGCCGTTGCGGGCGCGCAGGACGACATGGGCGGAGCTTTTGGCGCGCCGATGGGCGCGGCGCAGGCCGATGTGCAAGACGCCTTTTGCAAGCCTGGGCGGGGAGAGAATGAGCGGCAGGCGCTGGGGAGGCGGGGCCAGCAGGCGCACGGAGCCGGTCAATTTCAGCAAGGCGGCGGCGAAGGCTGCGGCCTGGCCGTGATCGAGCCCGCCGGAGAGCCAGAGGATGTGGGCAGGCGGCGGCGAGAGCCTTTGCAGCCGCTTTTGCAAGGCGGCGCGATCGGGCGTCAGGGCCGAGGGAACGAAAGAGGGCAAGGCGTCGAGCCAGGCGCGGGCGGGGCGGGCGGCAAGCGATATGGCGGCGGCCCGGGGCGCGGTGGTGGCGAGGATCACCGGGCGGGCGGCGCGCTCCGCCTGGCGCAGGGCGCTTTCCAGGGCGCTTTTCATGGCCTGCCAGTTGGCGGCCGAGGGCCAGCCGTCATCGAGGATGACGAGGAGGGGGCCCTTTGCCGCATTTGCGGCCAGGGAGGGGCCGGGCGGGGCGATGCGCGGGCCGGCCACGGCGAGAATGAGGGCACAGGCCAGGGCCAGGCGCAGGGCCAGCAGCCACCAGGGGGTGCGGGCGGCCTGCTGCTGGCGTTGCCTTATTCCGAGCAGGATGCGGAAGGGGGCGAAACGCACCCGCCTGGGGCGTGGCGGGGTGGCGCGCAGCAGCCACCAGATGACCGGCAGGGCGAGGAGCGCCACGAGGGCGGCCGGGTGGGCGAAGGTGATGGCCGAAAGGGTGGTCATGATGTCCCTCCCATGGCCACAGATGCGCGCGCCTGGCCGCCGATGCGCGCATGCAGGGCCAGAAGGGCGGCCTGTGGCGGGCTGTCGGTGCGGTGCACCTGGAAGGTCCAGTTCAGCCGCCGCGCCAGGGTTTTCAGATGATCGCGGTGGGCGGTAAGCCTTTCTTGGTAGGCGGCGCGCAGCTCCTCGGCCTTGCCCAGGGTGAGGGAATCGCTGGAGGCGAAATCCTCGAAAATGGTGCGGCCGGTGAAGGGAAAAGTCTCCTCGGCCGGATCCACCACCTGCAGCAGGTGGCCGCGCGCGCCGCGGGCGGCGAGCTGGCGGATGCGCTCCTCCAGGGCCTGCGGCGGAGCGAAAAGATCGCCGATGAGCACGCAGGTGGAAAAGCGCGGCAGCTGGGCGGCGGGCGGCAGATTGTCGCGTCTGGCGGGATCTTGCGGATCGATCCAGGCGGCGAGATTCTCCACGGCGCGGGCGGTGTGATCGGGGCGGTGGGGCGCGCCGATGGCGCAGATGCGCTCTCCGGCGCGGGTGGCCAGGGTGGCCAGGGCCAGGGCGATGAGGGCGGCGCGGTGTGCCTTGCTCACCGGGGCCAGGTGCGAATGATAGCTCATGCCTTCATCGGTCTGCACCCACAGCCACAGGGTGTTGGCGGCCATCCATTCGTTCTCGCGCACCAGGACGCGTTCGGCGCGGGCCGATTTGCGCCAGTCGATTTCGGCGGCGGAATCGCCCTGCGCATAGGCGCGGTATTGCCAGAACTCCTCGCCGGGGCCGGGCTGGCGGCGGCCATGCACCCCGTGCATGACCGATTGCGCCACCCTTCGCGCCTCGATGAGCAGGGCGGGCAGGGCATGGCCCAGGGCATCGGCATCATGGCGCAAGGCGGCGCGCTGGCCGGGGCCGGATTTGGCTGGGCGGGCCAAGTCAGGCGATCCTTTCCTTCAGCCGGGCGATGATGTCCGCAAGGCGGATGCCATCGGCGCGGGCGGAGAAGGTGATGGCCATGCGGTGGCGCAGCACCGGCTCCAGCAGGGCGGCAACGTCATCCGGGGAGGGGGCCAGGCGGCCCTCCAGCAGGGCCTTGGCGCGCACCCCGAGCATGAGCGCCTGGGCGGCGCGCGGGCCGGGGCCCCAGGCGACGGTTCCGGTAATGAAGTCCTCCGCTTCCGGCTGGCCGGGGCGGGCGGCGCGGACCACGTCGAGGATGGTCCGGCCGAGCTTTTCGCCCACCGGCATGAGGCGCACCAGGTGCTGGATGTGCATCAGCTGTTCGCCATCGAGGACCTTTTCGGCACTGGCGGTCTCGTCTCCGGTGGTGGCCAGCAGCATGCGGCTTTCGGCCTCCAGGGAGGGGTAATCCACGTCGATCTGCAACAGGAAGCGGTCGAGCTGGGCCTCGGGCAGCGGATAGGTGCCCTCCTGCTCGAGGGGGTTCTGGGTGGCCAGGACATGGAAGGGCCGGGGCAGGTCATGGCGGGCCCCGGCGATGGTGACGAAGCGCTCCTGCATGGCCTGCAGCAGGGCCGACTGGGTGCGCGGCGAGGCGCGGTTGATCTCGTCGGCCATGAGCAACTGGCAGAAGACGGGGCCGGGGATGAAGCGGAAATGGCGCTTGCCGTGCTCGTCCTCTTCCATGACCTCGGAGCCGGTGATGTCGGCGGGCATGAGATCGGGGGTGAACTGGATGCGCTTTTCATCCAGCCCCAGGACCGTGCCCAGGGTGGTGGCGAGCAGGGTCTTGGCCAGGCCCGGCACGCCCACCAGCAGGGCATGGCCGCCGGCGAGAATGGCGATGAGCGATTGCGCCACCACCTCCTCCTGGCCGTAGATGACCCTGGCGATCGCGGCGCGCACCCGCGCCAGCTTGTCCTGGGCCTCCTCCATCCGTTCGACGATCCTGTCTTCGCTGGCCATGGTCTGTGGCATGTGCATTCCTGCCTTGTCTTTTCCACCGTGATGGAATCCATAAAACATCGGCTCATGCTATAGCATTAAAAACAGGTCATGGATGTGGCGCTTTCGCAAGATGGTTCACAGGCGGGCACAGGGCAGGGCCGGGAGAGCATGGACGCAAGGGGGACGGACAGGGAGATTTTACGCCGCCTGGCGCGGCGGCTTGCACCGGATGCGCCGGATCTTTCGCGCGCCAGCGGGCGGCGGGCGGCGGTGCTGGTGCCGCTGGTGGAAGGGGCGCAGGGATTCGATGTGCTGCTGACGCGGCGCAGCGCGGACATGCCTGCCCATGCGGGGCAGATCGCCTTTCCCGGCGGCGGCATGGCGGCAGGTGAAACGGCCCTGCAGGCGGCGCTGCGCGAGACGGGCGAGGAGGTGGGCATAGGGGCGGACTTCATCACGCCCTTAGGCTTTCTGCCGGCCCACGAGACGGCCACGGGGTTCGTCATCGCGCCGCTGGTGGGGGTGGTGGGGGCCGGGTATCCGGTCTGTCCCTGCGCGCGCGAGGTGGCGGAGGTCTTCACCATTCCGCTGGCCTTTTTCATGGATGCGCGCAATCATCGCCGGGAGGAGATTTTCTGGCGCGGCAAGATGCGGCGCTACTGGGTGATGCAATATGGCGCATATCGCGTCTGGGGGGCGACGGCGGCCATCTTGCGGCAGATGTGGGAGCTGGTTCATGACGAAAACGCCTGAATTGCCCTCCCTGAAGGGCCAGCCGTGGCTCATGGATCCGCAATTGCAGGGGCTGTTGCGCGCCCTGGGGAGGGACAAGGCGCGCATCGTCGGCGGAGCGGTGCGCAATGCCCTGCTGGGCGAGGTGGTGGAGGATGTCGATATCGCCACCGCCTGGCCGCCGCAAGAGGCCATGCGGCTGGCGAAAGAGGCGGGGTTCGCGGTGCATCCGGTGGCGCTCGATCATGGCTCGGTCATCGTCTCCAGGCGCGGGCGGGCCTTCGAGGTGACCACCTTGCGGCGCGATGTGGAAACGGATGGCCGCCATGCCAAGGTGGCCTTCACGGCGGACTGGGCGGCGGACGCGGCGCGGCGCGATTTCACCATGAACGCGCTCTATGCGGATGCCGCTGGACATGTGTTCGATCCCCTGGGGGGATATGGCGATCTCATGGCGCGCCGGGTGCGTTTCATCGGCGATGCGCGGGCGCGCATTGGCGAGGACTATCTGCGCATCTTGCGGTTTTTTCGTTTCTGGGCGCGCTATGGGGCGGATGCGCCGGATGCCGAGGCGCTGGCCGCCTGCGAGGCGGAGCGGGCGGGGCTGGGGCGCATTTCGCGCGAGCGCATCCGGGCGGAAATCTCGCGGCTGCTGGTGGCGCCGCGGGCCGTGGAGGCGGTATTGTTCATGGCCGGAACGGGGGTGGATGGGCAGGTGTTCCCGGCCGCCTGCGAGGGCGATCGCATGGCGCTGGCGCGGATGGCCCTGGACGATGAGCGTTTCGGACTGGCGGCGGACTGGCTGTTGCGCCTGTGCGCCCTGTGCGGGCCGGGGGAGCAATTGCGCGATGCCTTCCGGCTGTCGCGGGCGGAAAGCCGGGTGGTGGCGCAGCTTGGCGCCCTTGCGGTGCCCGGGGACGGGAACTGGCGGGCGTTCATCTACCGGCATGGCAATGATGCGGCCTGCGGCGCGGCGCGCCTGGCGCATGCGCGCGGGGCCTTGGGGGATGCGGACTTCGCCGCCCTGGTGAAGCTGGCGAAGGAATGGACGGCGCCGGTTTTCCCGCTGCGCGGGACGGATGCGCTGGCGGCGGGCGTTGCGCCGGGGGCGCGGGTGGGGCAGATTCTGCGCAAGGTGGAAGAGCGCTGGCTGGCGCAAGGGTTCGTTCCGGAAGGCAGGGAGGGCCTGCTGGCTCTGCTGGCGCGGGTGATCGAGGAGGAGGGCGCATGACGATGGAGCGTGACGGCGGGAAAGGCGCTGCCCTGGTGACCGGCGCGGCGATGCGCATCGGGCGGGCCATTGCGTTGCGGCTGGCGAAGGCGGGTCATCCGGTGGCCATCCATTACGGCTCCTCGCGGCAGGAGGCGGAAGAGCTGGCGCGCGAGATCGTCTCGGCGGGCGGGGTGGCGGCGCTGGTGCAGGGCGATCTGGCCGATGCGGAAACGCCCCTGAAGATCGTGCTCGATGCGGTCAGGGCGCTGGGGCCCTTGTCGGTGCTGATCAACAATGCCTCGCGGTTCGAGCCCGATACCATCCAGACCATGCTGCTGGAGGACTGGGAGGCGCACATGAACATCAATCTGCGCGCCCCGGTGCTGCTGGCCCAGGCCTTCGCCGGGCAAAAACGCAAGGGGGAAGAGGGCAATGTCATCAACATCATCGACCAAAGGGTGCTGAAGCTCAATCCGCTGTTCTTCTCCTATACCCTGAGCAAGGCGGGCCTGTGGACGGCGACGCGCACCATGGCGCAGGCGCTGGCGGTGGAGGCTATCCGGGTCAACGCCATCTCGCCCGGCCCCACCCTGGCCAATGCGCGCATGAGCGAGGAGGATTTCGCCAGACAGTGCGCCCTGACGCTGCTGGGGCGCGGGGCAAGCCCGGAGGAAATCGCCGATGCGGTGATGTTCATCCTTTCGGCCCCGGCGATGACCGGGCAGATGATCACCCTGGACGGCGGCCAGCACCTGAACTGGCAGACGCCGGACATCACCGAAGTGAACGAGTGACGAGGGCCTCCGGCGCAAGGCTGCGCTTGACTCCATGCCGCGATGGCGCAAGGTGTGCGGGCAGGCTTCATCATCCAGGGGATTTCATCATGGACAGGGAAAATACCGCCGCTTCGGTGATGAGCGGGGCCATTGCCTCGGCCCGTCATGGGCTGGCGCATGTCTTCGTGCGCGATCTGACCTTGAAGGCCATGCTGGGGGTGCATGACTTCGAGAAGCTGGAGCCGCAAAGGGTGATCATCAATGTCGATCTGACGGTGCGCGAGCGCAACGATCCGCTGGAGGACGACATTCACAAGGTGGTCTCCTATGAAAAGGTGGTCGATCACATCAAGGCCATCGTCTCCGATGGGCATGTGCATCTGGTGGAAACCCTGGCGGACATGATCGCCCGGAAAAGCCTGGAGAACCCCTATGTGCTGGCCGTCCGGGTGCGGGTGGAAAAGCCCGACATCTTCCCCGAAGCGGCCTCGGTCGGGGTGGAGATCGAACGGCGCAAGGATCTGCCCTGAAGGGCGCAAGCGCTCCAAGGCGCAGACCCATAAACCCCGCGCCGCCAGTTGGCCGGATTTTCGTCCTGGCAGTGTTGCAACCCCTTGAAACAGCCCCGCGCTTGCCTTGCCGCCCATGTGGTGAAACAATGCCCGCAGGTGGCGGATGGACGGGGGCGGGAGGACATTGCTCATGAAACGGCTTTTGCCCGTTGTGGTCATCGTGGCGCTGGCCGCCGCCGGGGCCGGGATCTACCGGTATTGGGACAAGGTGGTTCCACCGCCTGCGGAGCGGTTCTTTCAGGGCTATGTGGATGGCGATCTGATCCATGTTGGCCCACAGCTGGCCGGGCGGCTGGTGCAGCTGGACGTGCGCGAGGGCGATGCGGTGCGCATCGGGCAGGAGCTCTTTGCGCTCGATGACAGCGTGCTGCAGGCCGACCTGGAGCTGGCTGCGGCGCGCCTGGAGCAGGCGCGCGCCAGTCTGCGCCTTGCCGAGGCGCAAAGGCGCAGGCCGGAGGAGATCAAGGCCCTTGAGGCGGCGGTGGACGAGGCGCGCGCCGCCCTGGCGGTGAGCCGGGCGGAATATGAGCGCATGCGCCGCCTTTTTGCCCGCAAGGTGGTCTCGCGCGCCCGGCTGGATGCGGCGCGCGGCGCATGGCAGCGCGACAAGGCGCGTTTCGATCAGGCCTTGCGCCAGTTGCAAAGCGCGCGCCTGCCGGCGCGGGCCGAGCAGATCAACGCCGCCATGGCGCAGGTGCGCGCCGCGCAGGCCCAGGTGCGCGCCGCGCGGGTGCGATTGCTGCGCGCAAAGGTGCTCTCGCCGGTGGCCGGGCGGGTGCAGGAGGTGCATTTCCGCCCCGGCGAGATCGTCGCCGCGGGGCGCCCGGTGGTCACCGTGCTGCCGCCTGCCATGTTGAAAATCCGCTTCTATGTCCCCGAACGCCAGCGGGCCCGCCATGCCATTGGGGACAAGGTGCGCATCCGTTGCGATGGTTGCGGCAGGGACTTTTTCGCCCGCATCAGCTACATTTCCGGTCAGGCGGAATATACCCCGCCGGTGATCTTCTCGCCGCGGGAGCGCGCCAGGCTGGTCTATCGCTTCGAGGCGCGGCCGGCCGGGAAAGATGGCATGGGGCGCCTGGCCATCGGCCAGCCGGTGGATGTCTTCACGATCCCCGGAGACAGGGGCAAATGAGCGCGCAGGGCCGGACAGAGGCTGCCGGATGGGCCATCGATGCGCACAACCTGCGCAAGAGCTTCGGCGGGCGCGAGGTGGTCAGGGGCATTTCCCTGAAGGTGCGCCGTGGCGAGATCTATGGTTTTCTGGGCCCCAACGGATCGGGCAAGACCACCACCATCCGCATGTTGTGCGGCCTGTTGACGCCGAGCGGTGGCGGCGGGCGCTGCCTGGGCTATGACATCGTGCGCGAAAGCCGCATGATCCGCCTGCACGTGGGCTACATGACGCAGCAGTTCTCGCTCTATTCCGACCTCACCGTGGGCGAGAACCTGGCCTTCGTGGCGCGTGTCTATGGCATGGCCCGCCCTGTGGAGCTGGCGGAAAGGACGGCTCGCGAAATGGGTCTGGGGGCGCGCCTCAACCAATTGGCCGGCACCCTTTCGGGGGGATGGAAACAGCGTCTGGCGCTGGCCGCCTGCACCTTGCACGATCCGCAACTGCTGCTGCTGGACGAGCCCACCGCCGGGGTCGATCCCAAGGCGCGGCGCGATTTCTGGGACAGCATTCATGCCCTGGCCTCGCGTGGGGTGACGGTGCTGGTTTCCACCCACTACATGGACGAGGCCGAGCGCTGTCATGAACTGGCCTATATCTACAAGGGCCGCATCCTGGCCAATGGCCCGGTGGACAGGATCGTGGCGCAATCCGGCCTGGCCGCCTTTTCCATTTCCGGAGGGCGGGGGCTTGACGATCTGGCGCGGCACCTGGCCGGCCTGCCACAGGTGGAGAGCGTCACCTTCCGCGGCGACGAAATGCACGTGGCCGGGCGCGCGGGCAAGGCCCTGGCCGATGCCGTCCATGCCGCCTGCAAGGCGCGGCGCCTGACCTGCACGGCCGATGCGCCGACCCTGGAAGACGTTTTCATCCACTTCATGGAGGACAGGCCAAAGGTCTGCGGCGGGGAGGCTGGCGCATGAGCGGGCGGAAGGGACATGCCCTGCCGCGCCTTGTGCCGCGCCTGTGGGCGATGATCATCAAGGAGTTCATCCAGCTCAAGCGCGACCGGCTGAGCCTGGCGATGATCGTCATCATTCCGCTGATGGAGCTGTTGCTCTTCGGCTATGCCATCAACATGACGCCCAGGCATCTGCCGCTGGCGGTGCTGAGCGCCGATACCTCCGCCCTGGCGCGCGATTTCGTCGCCGCGGTCAAGCAGACCGGCTATTTCGACATTCGCGGCGAAGTGACCAGCGAGGCGCGCGCCAAGGCCATGTTGCGTTCCGGGCAGGTGATCGCCATCTTGCGGATTCCGCCCGGCTTCGGCCGCAAATTGCGCGCCGGGATGCGCCCGCAGATGCTGCTGGCCACCGACGCCACCGATCCGGTGACCACCTCCGGGGCGGTGGCGGCGGTATCGGCGCTGGCCACGCGGGTGTTCCGCCGCGCCCTGCGCGGACCTGGGGCGGATCTGCTGGCCACGCCTGCGCCTTTCGAACTGGTGGTGCACAAGCGCTACAATCCGGCCGGCAAGACGGCCATCAACATCGTTCCGGGGCTCATCGGCGTGATCCTGACCATGACCATGCTGGTCTTCACCGGCCTTGCGGTGACCCGCGAGGTGGAGCGCGGCACCATGGAGGCGCTTTTGGCCACGCCCTTGCGGCCGGTGGAGATCATGCTCGGCAAGATCGCCCCCTACATCATCGCCGGATTCATCCAGATGGCCATCATCATGGGGGCGGGGCGGCTGCTTTTCGGCGTGCCGCTGGCCGGCCCTGCGCAGGTGCTTTTGGTCTTTACCCTGATCTTCATCGCCGCCAACCTGTCCTTGGGCTATACCATCTCCACCATCGCCCGCAACCAGTTGCAGGCCATGCAGATGTCGTTTTTCTTCTTCCTGCCCTCCATCCTGATGAGCGGCTTCATGTTTCCGTTCCACGGCATGCCGGTGTGGGCGCGCTTCATCGGCGAGCTTTTGCCGCTGACCCATTATCTGCGCATCGTGCGCGGCATCATGCTCAAGGGGGCGGGCTTTGCCGACATGGCGCGCGAGGGTTTCGCCCTGCTGATCTTCATGCTTGTGGTCATGGGCATCGCCGTCGTCCGCTTCCGCCGCACCCTGGATTAGGGTCCGGACTCAACAAAAACGTGGCGCCAGACTGGCATCCACGCCTTTATTGAGACCAGATCCTAGGGCGTAGACCCATAAACCCCGCGCCGCCAGCGTGAATATCGCGAAATATCAGTGGCTTGCGATGCGCCGTCAATAGTGGTTCTATTGGCAAGCGGCGCGAGCCGCTGGGATGAAGCGATATCCTCGCCCTTCGGGTTAGCCGGATTTTTTGTCCTGGCAGTGTTGCAACCCCTTGAAATAGCCCTGCTATTCCTGCGGGGCTGCGCCTTGCCAGAACAAAAATCCGGCTAACTGGCGGCGCGTGGTTTATGGGTCTACGCCCTAGCGGAGCGGGCAAAACTTGTTCCGAAAGCTTGCTTGCCCTACATCTTGCGGCATGGATGAGGATGCCGGAAAAGGGCGTGAAAAGCAGGACCTGAGGGCCGGGGTGGCGGTGATTGCCGAGTTTGCCGCGACGCTGCCGCGCAAGCCCGGGGTCTACCGGATGTATGATGCCGAGGGCAATCTGCTCTATGTGGGCAAGGCGCGCGACCTTAAGGCGCGGGTGAGCACCTATGCGCGCGGCCAGGGCCATACCAACGCGGTGACCATGATGCTGGCCAAGGTGGCGCGGATGGAGTGCGCGGTCACCGGGACCGAGGCCGAGGCCCTGCTCCTGGAGGCCAATCTCATCAAGCGCCTGAAGCCGCGCTACAATGTCCTGCTGCGCGACGACAAGTCCTTTCCCTATATCCTCATCGCCAAGGATCATCCGGCGGCGCGGCTGAGCAAGCATCGCGGGGCGCGGCGGATCGAGGGCTCCTATTATGGCCCCTTCGCCAATGCCGGGGCGGTCAACCGCGCCATCGACGCCATGCAGAAGGCCTTTCTGATCCGCAGCTGTTCCGATTCGGTCTATGCCAACCGCACCCGGCCATGTCTTTTGCACCAGATCCGCCGTTGCGCGGCACCGTGCACCGGCGAGGTGAGCATTGCCGAACACGATGCCCTGGTGCGCCAGGCGGAGGATTTTCTCTCCGGGCGCTCGCACAAGGTGCAGGCGGAGCTGACCCGGCAGATGGAAGAGGCGGCGCAGCGGCTGGATTATGAAACCGCGGCGGTGCTGCGCGACCGCATCGCCGCCATGGCCCATATCGCCGCCGGACAGGGGGTCAATCCGCGCAGCTTCGAGACGGCGGACGTCTTTGCCCTGGCGGTGGAGGGCGGGCAGGCCTGCATCCAGGTCTATTTCTACCGCGCCTGGCAGAACTGGGGCAATCAGGCCTTTTATCCGCGCATTCAGCCGGGCCGGGACGAGAGCGATATTCTGGCCGCTTTCGTGGCCCAGTTCTATGACACCCGGCCCGCGCCGCCGCTCATCCTGCTTTCCCACCAGAGCGGGGAGGCGGCCTTGCTGGAGGAGGCGCTTTCCGAACGGGCCGGATGCAGGGTGCGCCTGCATGCGCCGCGGCGGGGCGAAAAGCGCCAGTTCGTGCAAACGGCGCTGGCCAATGCGCGCGAGGCCCTGGGCCGCAGGCTGGCCACCAGCCGGGCGCAGGGCAGGCTTCTGGAGGAGACGGCGCGGGCCTTCGGCCTGCCGCGCCCGCCGCGGCGCATCGAGGTCTATGACAATTCCCACATCCAGGGCGCGCATGCGGTGGGGGCGATGATCGCCGCCGGGCCGGAGGGCTTCATGAAGGCCCATTACCGCAAGTTCAACATCAAGGATGCCAATATTGCCCCTGGCGATGATTTCGCCATGATGCGCGAGGTCATGCGGCGGCGCTTTTCCCGCCTGGTGAAGGACAAGCCGGGCGGGCCGCTGGCCGAGGATGTGCCGCCGGGGGGCTTTCCGGACTGGCCCGATCTGGTGCTCGTCGATGGCGGGCGCGGGCAGCTCAACGTGGTGCTGGACGAGCTGCGGGACATGGGCGTTGCGGGGGTGACCTTCATCGGCGTGGCCAAGGGGCGCCAGCGCAATGCCGGGCGCGAGGAGTTTCATCTTCCGGATGGCGGCAAAATGCGCTTTGAGCGGCGCGATCCGGTGCTATACTACTTGCAGAGGCTGCGCGACGAGGCGCACCGTTTCGCCATAGGCACGCATCGCAAGAAACGCAGCAAGGAGACCATCAGCAATCCGCTCGACGAGGTGCCGGGGATCGGCCCGGCGCGCAAAAGGGCATTGCTGGCGGCTTTCGGCTCGGCCAAGGCGGTCTCCAGGGCGGCCATCAGCGAGCTGGCGGCGGTGGATGGAATCTCGGAGCACCTGGCGCGGGCCATATACGATTATTTCAGATAATGGCGCGATACTGGGCGCATGAGCATGAGCAACACACGGATGGAGCGGGGCAAGGGAGGCAAGCGCGTGCATGTCGCCATGCAGATTCCCAACCTGCTGACCTATGGACGCATCGCGGCGGTGCCTCTGGTGGCCGGCTGCTTGATGTGGAACACCGATCAGTCGCGCTGGCTGGCGCTGGGGCTGTTCATCGCCGCGGCGATCACCGATTTTCTCGACGGCTATCTGGCGCGCATGTGGAAGCAGCAATCCTCCCTGGGGCGGATGCTCGATCCCATAGCAGACAAGCTGCTGGTGGCCGGGGTTCTGCTCATGCTGGGGGCGGAAGGCACCATCCACGGGGCGCATCTGTGGGCGGCCATCATCATCCTGTCGCGCGAGGTGCTGGTTTCCGGCCTGCGCGAGTTCCTGGGCCAGTTGCAGGTCTCGGTGCCGGTCACCTGGATGGCCAAGTGGAAGACGGCCATCCAGCTCATCGCCATCGGCTTTCTCATCGCCGGGCCGGCGGGCGACAAGGTGCTGGCGCACAATACGGATATCGGCCTGGCGGGTCTGTGGATCGCGGCGGCCCTGACGCTTTATACCGGCTATGACTATTTCCGCGCCGGGTTGCATCATGTCATGAAGGATGATGGAGAAACAGGGGCATGAAAATCCTCTATTTTGCCTGGGTGCGCCAGAAGGCGGGCATGGCCTGCGAGGAGGTCACCCCGCCCGATGATGTGCGCACCGTGGCCGATCTGCTGCAATGGCTGAAAGGGCGCGACGCGGCCCATGCCGATGCCTTGAGCGAGAGCGAAAGCCTGCGCGTGGCGGTGGATCAGGAGCATGCGGATCTGGATACGCCCATTGCCGGGGCGCGCGAGGTGGCCTTCTTCCCGCCGGTCACGGGCGGGTAAGGATCAGGGGGACGAAGGCAAGAACGCAGGCTGCCAGCCACAGGGCCAGCAATTGCCAGGTGCGGCGCATGACATGCCTGGCGTCCTGGCCGTATTTTCCGGCGCGCAGATCCTTGAACATGCGCAGGCCATCGCGCAGACTGGCGGGGGCGTTGAGGGAGATGTTGACGCGGCTGGCCCCTCTTTGCGCCTGCATGAGGCGGCGTCCACCCGGAGTGCGGAGGATGCGGCGGTGGAACCAGACAGAGATGGCCGGCAAGGGCAGAAAAAAGACGGCCAGAGCGAAGGCCAGATAAAGATCGCTGCTGATGAAGCCCATGGCGCATGATCCTTTTTTCGTCACACCCGCGGGTGGACGGCGCGCTCTGCCGGTGAGTCAGTATAGCAACGATGCACAGGGAGGCAAAGGGCGCCGGATCAGCACAGGCGTGCGCCATCGGGCACATCCCTGTCCGGGGCGGCCAGCACGATGGCGCCGTTTTCGTCCTCGAATCCCAGCACCAGAACCTCCGACATGAAGGGACCGATCTGGCGCGGCGGGAAATTGACCACCGCCATGACCTTGCGGCCGGTGAGGCTTTCCGGCGTATAATGGGCGGTGATCTGGGCGGAGGATTTTCTGATGCCGATTTCGGGACCGAAATCCACCCACAGCCTGATGGCCGGTTTGCGCGCCTCGGGAAAGGGTTTTGCATCCACCACCGTTCCGGCGCGGATATCGACGCGCAGGAAATCCTCGAAGGCGATCTGTGCGGGACTGTCCGGGGTGGTCATGAGCTGCTCTTGAGCTTGTCGATTTCGGCCTGCAATTCGGCCAGCCTGACTTTCAGCGCCTCGTTTTCCTGCCGCGCCTTGCTGGCCATGTCCTTTACCACGTCGAACTCCTCGCGGCGCACCAGATCCATGTCGGCGGCCAGCCGCTCCACCTGCGACTTGACCAGGCTGTCGATCTCGTTGCGCAGCCCCTGCGCGGCCCCGGCGGCGCCGGAGAGGACCTTGGCCAGTTCGTCGAAAAATCGGGTGGGGGTGCTCATTTCCGGTGATGCCTGTGCTGATGTCAACTCGGCGGCAATGTAAGTCCTGCGCCGGATCAGGGCAAGGGGGCATCTCCATTAACTGTCTGAAGACCATCCTCACCCCTGCCAACCACCCGTAGTGTCCCATGATCTGGGATGGTTGGCAGGGGTGAGGATGGGCGCGCAAGCGATTTTCAGGACCCCCAAGGGGGCTTTCCTTCCCCCGCTTGACCTTGCCGGGTTTGCGGGCCACGGTGCGGGCATGCCGATTCTTTTCGCCATACCTTTTCCGGTGATCGATCCGGTGGCCATTTCGCTGGGGCCGGTGCATGTGCGCTGGTATGCCCTGGCCTATATCGTGGGGTTGCTGCTGGCGGTGGCCCATGCCAAGTGGCTGCTGGGGCGGGAGGATTTCTGGCGGCCGGGCAGGCCCTTCATGACGAAGGCGCAGATGGACGATTTCATGCTCTGGGCCATGCTGGGCGTGGTGCTGGGGGGAAGGCTCGGCTATGTGCTGTTCTACAATTTTCCCTATTACCTCGGCCATCCGGGACAGATGCTGGCGGTATGGAAGGGCGGGATGTCCTTTCATGGCGGTTTTGCCGGGGTGATCCTGGCCGCCTGGCTGTTCTGCCGCCGCCATGGGCTGCGCCTGGACAGGCTGCTCGATCTGGCGGCGGCCTCGGTGCCCATTGCGCTGTTTCTGGGCCGCATCGCCAATTTCATCAATGGCGAGCTGTGGGGGCGGGTGACGGATGTGCCCTGGGCCATGGTCTTTCCCCGTGGCGGGCCCGATCCGCGCCATCCCAGCCAGCTCTACGAGGCCGCCCTGGAGGGGCTTGTGCTGTTCATCGTGCTGCATGTGCTCATCCGGCGCGGGGCGCTGGCGCGGCCGGGGCTGGTGGCCGGGGCCTTCTGCGCCGGATATGGCACGGCGCGCCTCATCGTCGAGTTCTTCCGCCAGCCGGATGCCCAGCTGGGCTATCTGGCCGGGGGCTGGCTGACCATGGGCATGGTGCTGTCGGCGCCGCTCATGGCGGTGGGCGGATGGCTGATCGCAAGGGCCTTGCGCCATGACCCCGCTTGAGGGCATCGTGCGCGACGAGATCGCGCAGCGCGGGCCGCTTTCGGTGGCGCGTTACATGGCCCTGTGCCTGGGGCATCCGCGCCATGGCTATTACATGACCCGCCAGCCCTTCGGGGCGGAGGGGGATTTTCTCACCGCGCCGGAGGCCTGCCAGATCTTCGGCGAGCTGACCGGCCTGTGGGTGATGATGGCCTGGCAAGGGATGGGCGCGCCCGATCCCTTCCATCTGGTGGAGCTGGGGCCGGGGCGGGGTGTGCTCATGGCCGACATGCTGCGCGCCATGGGCGTCCTCCCCGATTGCCGCAAGGCGGTGCGCGTCCATCTGGTGGAGACCTCGCCACGGCTGCGGGCGGAGCAGCAAAAGACCCTGGCGGGGAGCGATGTTTCCCTGCGCTGGCACGGGGAGATTTCCACACTTCCGGAAGGGCCGGTGATCGTGGTGGCCAACGAGTTCTTCGATGCCCTGCCGGTGCATCACTATGAGCGCGTCAGGGAAGGCTGGCGCGAGCGCATGGTTGTGGTGGACGCATCGGGGGCGTTGGGCTTTGCGGCGGTGGGCGATGTTCTCGCCGAAGTGCCGGATTGGGCGGCGGATCTGCCGGTGGGGGCGGTGATCGAGCTATCGCCCGAGCGCAGGGCGCTGGCGGGCGCTCTGGGGGCGCGGCTGGCGGCCTGTGGAGGGGCCTTCCTGACGCTGGATTACGGGCATGTGCACCCCGGGCCGGGGGAGACCTTGCAGGCCGTCCATGGGCATGAAAAGGTGGATGTCTTCTTCCGCCCCGGGATGAGCGATCTGACGGCGCATGTGGATTTTTCCGCCCTGGGGGCGGCGCTGGCGGCGGGGGGATTGAAGGTCTGCGCCCCCATGACTCAAGGCGAGTTCCTGTTGCGCATGGGGCTGCGCGAGCGGCTGGATGCCCTGTTGAAAACGGCCCGCGCCGAGCAGGCGCGCATCCTGCGCAAGGGTGCTGAGCGCATCGCGGGGCCAAAGGGCATGGGCCAATTGTTCAAGGCGCTGGCGGCCGTCCCGGCGGGGATGGCGTGCGTTGCGCCTTTTCGGGAGATGAAAGGATGAGGGGGGAAGGAATGGAGATCGTGCAAGCCGGCGCCCTGACCTCCCTGGCGGGGGTGCGGCATGGTTTCTTCACCCGCAAGGGGGGTGTTTCGGGCGGGATTTATGCCAGCCTGAACACCGGGACAGGATCGCGCGACGTGCGCGCACATGTGCAGCA
>Ga0256833_1000785_pt1 | contig 24233 bp, 22 predicted proteins | sample 356284metaG_FD_190535 | JGI IMG/M metagenome (GOLD analysis project Ga0256833, IMG submission 190535) | Hydrothermal vent microbial communities from Mid Atlantic Ridge, Atlantic Ocean - 356-284 | ecosystem: Environmental > Aquatic > Marine > Hydrothermal vents | place: Atlantic Ocean: Mid... | reverse complement strand
GAGCAACTAAGGTTCTACACTTGTTACAGTAGACATACTGCTCTGCTGTTTTGACTTTTATCTGCATATTTTCAGCTACATCAAAAATAGAGTTTAACTTATCTTGGTCATAAAAGAGTCCTAATCCTGCATGATGATTACCCACTATTAGATGAGTACAACCATAATTTTTAGCTACCAATGCATCTAAAATAAGTTCATTATATCCTGCAAAGATATAGGAGTTTTCTAAAGGAACAACTATAACTTTATTTTGAGGTATAAAGTTTTCAATAAAGGTCATCATGGCATTGTATCGAATATCATAACGTAATCCACTTGTATTAAAAGGCTTCAATAGAAATAGAACAACCAAATCTGAATGTTCGATAGCTTGACGAATCATTCGTTCATGCGCTCTATTCAAAGGACTAGCAGAGAGTACCAATGATGATATTTTTGTAGCATTTTGCTCCTCTATCTTTCGTTGAACCATCCGTTTTGTACCAGCTATTAGAGGATATTTTACCTCATACTCTCCCGAAATAGCTATTCGTCCAATTCTCTTGATAGTATTTTGTACCCCTGGGTGAGACTTATCACTCGTACCATATATACACTTTAAACGCTCATCAACCTCTACAATAAAGGTCTCATCAACTGTTAGTCTACCTACATGATTATTGTCATTGATTAAATCAACCACTTCCCCTTTTTCTAAATTTGATATACACTCTTCATTTCGCTTACCTTTTGGTGTCAATAAAAATGGAAAAGGGAAAGGGACACCTTTGTACATTTTTGTCTCTCTTACCTCTATTGCTTCAGCTTGTGTCATTAATCTACTTACAGGCGAAATTAGCCCCTCTTGGACAAGTGCTAGAGTCGATAACGCCTCTGCATCGATATAGAGTTGCTTATTTCTTTTTGAAGATGCCATATTTTTTCCTTTTTTCCCATAGACTTTTTCTTGAGATTCCTAATTTTTTAGAGAGTTCGGTATCAGGATACTGATATTGGAAATTATTAACAATAAATTTAACATAATCATCAATGGTTAAAATCTCATTTTGGTCATAAAGTTTATTGTCGGTATTAATTTCAATCGTTTTATAGGGTGTTTCAACTTCAGAAGTGGTTGAGATAATAAACTCAAGACCTTCTATCTGATTTAATAGATATTCTCTTTCAGCTTTTTTCAAAGTTTGCAAATCAGAAATATATAAAATATGCTTTTTATTAGCATTTTCCAGTTTTGATTTCCAATCTTTAGAACTTAAGGGAACAAAAATTAAAACTCTATCTTTAAGTTTAGCATATTCAAAGGCAAGTTTATCAATAAGCTTTATATAATTGGTCAAAACAACAAGAGGTGTGGAGATTTTGTCTATATCATCCTCTGTTTTTATATCTTGTAGTAGATACTCATTATACTCTTTATATAGATTTTTATACTTTTTTAAGTTTTGATACTCTTTATAGTGTTCAATCTTCCTCTTTAGCTCCTCTATCATAAATGGTTTGACAATATAATCATTTGCACCAAGTTTGAGTGGTGCAGCAACTGTATCGTTGTTGATGTATGAAACCATCAATATAATAATTTTCTCTTTATACTTGGTAATCAGAGAGTTGAAGTTTTGTCCAGGAAGATTGGTAGAAAGTAGATACGCATCTCCTGTACTTGTAGCCATAGCCTCTTTGATAGAGGAGTATACCTCTGTTTCGTATCCTGCAAGACTAAGCTTACTAGATATGCTTTGAGCTAGATAAAGCTCATTTTCAATTATGGTTATTTTCATTGTTTTTTCCAATCATAGTAGTATAGTGTGGCAACTGCTTCAACAGCTACACCCTCTTTTCTTCCAATCCAACCTAGTTTTTCAGCCGTTGTTGCTTTTATATTGACAAGGTTTGGAGTGAGATTGAGGAGTGATGCAAGTTTGAATCTCATTCTTTTTTTATAGTTTAATAGTCTAGGTGTTTGTGCGATAATGGATAAGTCTATATTTCCGATAACATACCCAAAATCTTTTAATCTCCTAAGAGTATCAGCTAGAAGCTCTTTTGAGTCAATCTCTTTGTACTCATCGGATGTATCGGGATAAAACTCTCCAATATCCCCAAGACCTCCTGCTCCTAACAGTGCATCTATAACTGCATGAATAGCTACATCTCCATCGCTATGTGCTTTAAATCCAAAATCAGACTCAATCTCAATGCCACAAAGCATCATTTTTTTACCCTCTTCAAAAGGGTGTATATCTATACCAAATCCAGTTAATGCTCTATCTGATGGCTTATCTAAACAGTTAAGTTTAGATAAATCTTCAACCGTTGTCAATTTATGGGCTTTAGCAGAACCCTCTACAAAGATAATCTCTCCACCTATTGATGCTACAGCAGAGCTATCATCTGTAAATTCAATATCTTGTGATAGTGCCTTTTTTACAGTTTGAGTATAGGAGAGTTGAGGTGTCTGAATAATTTTTGTATCTTCTCTATTTATAGGAGAATCATTAAGATAGAGGGTATCTACAACTTTCAGAGTAGGAACTACACATGCGTTGTTCTTTTTTGCTGAAATTACACGTTTTATCATCTCTCTATCCAAACAACATCTAGCAATATCTGAAACCAATACATAAGGGGTATCAACTACTTTTAGAGCATTATTGAGTGACTCTTGCCTACTATCTCCCCCTTGAATAAAATTATACTCTGCAAAATTTGACATACTTTTAATATCATCTTTTGATGATACTATTATGGTCTTTGCAAAGCTATATATAGCTTGAAAATCATCTGCTACTTTTAACCAAAGTGGTTTGGTATCAATCCACAGCCATTGTTTTTTAGGGGGCAGGTTAAAGCGTGAAGCAGAACCTGCCCCTAGTAGTATTAGTGTTATATCGTTCAATAAATTTCCCTTTTCCAAAGTGTAACTATATTATACAAGGGTAACCTTTAGTAACACTTTAATGAGCATTAAAGTAACAATATTTTATAAAGATTTTTTTATAATGAGTTATTAATGAAAAATAACTTCACATTTTTTGTAGATAAAGTTCAAAAAAATTTAACTTTAATTATAACTATTTTTTTACTATTTTTATAGGTTTATTTGAGTTTGTTCCAATATATGGAATAGCTGACTCAATCATAATAGGCACTATTACTTTAAGATTTTTTGACTCTCCTATACTTGATACATCTACACGCCAAAGCTCTTTTCCTAGTTTATCTTTTGCAAGTAGGGTAATATATCGGTTGTAGTAGATAGTTCTTTTTCTATAGCTTGTGTAGTGGCTATATCCAAATTCACTCCAAAATGGACTATATCCATGGTGATAAGAGTTTCCAATAGAGATGCCAAACCCAACATCAGGTTCACTATATTGCTCTTGGGTCTCTAGCTCTTTTTCTATACCATAATCAAAATATATTATCTCTTTTGCTTCTACTATACTCTCTACACTCTTATATCCCTCTTTTCTAAGCAACTTATTTAGTATATTTGCTTGGTATTGAAATTGTAGACTATTCTCATCTGTATCTTTGCCAAGTGCCTTTACTATATAGGTCGTAGGTGTAACATTTAGATTAGGAGCAGTAATGGTATCTATGGTTATATGATATTTATTGACCATAGGCGAACAACCACTAAATAAAAATATACTACTCAATATAATTAAAATATTTTTTCTCATCATACTCCTTTTTTAGAATGGCAAAAGCCCAAACTTCTTGATAAACTCATTATCTATATCTATTATACCACGTTTTTGTAAACTATCAAGTACCTCTTTTGTACAGTGGGTATCTTTTGGCCACTCTCGCTTAAATCCATCAACTTCTGATTTGTTTGTTCCATCTATTGCTATAAAGGGTTCTAGTACTATATCTCTTTGTGCATCAATATTATTAACCACACGCCAGAGTAGCATATAGGGGTTATTGATATCATTATCTTTTTTATCTACTATCACTAATAGTTTGATATGCTCTTTTAGGATTTTTAATTTTGCTATAATGTTTTGCATAGATTGAATTTTGTTTACCGTAATTAGACATATAGGATTTTTAGTATCTGTAAAGTACTGTTTTAGCTCTAAGATATTGCCATCAATCTCTTGCATCTTCTCTAGTAGGTCTATATCATGGATAGGGGTTTCTATACCAAACTCTATCTCTTTGTCAGTAGCATCAATACCAAGTTTCCCACCTACTAAACTCTCATTGGCTGTATGGTCAAGAGCATCTATAATTCCGTGGGTAATCAAAATCTTATTAGGCTCAAGACGATTTAATATATATTTTGTAATAGCAATATCATCTTCTAATTTAGGTGCATCTTCATTTACAAAAATAGCATGTTTGACAAAACTCATCTGTCCTACTCCCCAGAATGCGTGCATAAACTGCTGTGCATGACCTTTGTATAGGGTTTTCATCTTTCCAAGTATGAGATTATGAAAGACACCATTTTCAGGCATATAGTAGTCGATGAGGTCTGGAGCCATTGGTTTTAGCATAGGCAAAAATATACGTTCTGTTGCCCAACCCATATATTTGTCTTCTAGTGGTGGTTTTCCTACAACAGTAGCTTGAAGTATGGGATTTTTTTTCATAGTTATCGTCTCTACTTCCATTACAGGGTATGGCTCTTTTAGTGTGTAGTAGCCTGTATGGTCTCCAAAAGGTCCTTCTATTTGCATCTTGGTAGGGTCTACAAATCCTTCGATAACTATATCTACATCTTTTGGTATATAAATATCATTAGTAATAGATTTAACCAGTTGTGCATTTTTACCACGTACAAAACCATAGAGTAACATCTCAAACATTCCATGAGGCATGGGTGCTTGTCCACACCAAATATAGAGAGGGTCTCCACCAATGGCTACTGTTACAGGCATCTTTTTACCTGCTCTTTGGTATTGGTCAAAGAAGTGTGAAGCATCTTTATGAATCTGCCAATGCATTCCCAAGTGATTTTTATCATACTGTTGCAGTCTATACATACCCACATTTTGCATATTCCCATCTAGGCTTTGGGTGTAGACTTGACCCATCGTTATAAATGCCCCTCCATCTTCTTCCCATGTTTTTAATATAGGTAGTCTATCTAGGTCAATATCCTTTTTACATACAATTACCTCTTGGCACTCTCCTGTAGATTTTAGACGTTTAGGAAATACATTTTTTAGAGCAAATAGCTCTGGAATCATCTTTAGCTTCTCTATAAACCCTTTTGGAGGTTTTAATTTTAGAAGTTTATCTATTCCTTTAGCGATACTATCAGGGTGCTTACCAAATATTTTTTGGGTCAACTCTTTATTTGCAAAGATATTCATTAAAACAGGAATATCATATTTGATTTTTTTATTTCTATTGATAGGATTGGTAAATAGGATAGGGCGAGAGTTATTAGTTTTAACCTCTATATATGCAACGTGGGGTATCTCTAGTTCTACATCTAATGGCTCATCTATAATTTTTAGATTTCCATTCTCTTTTAACCACTCTACAACATCATTCATCTATAATACTCCCAAATTTTTTAGGAGTATTATAGCTTAAAAGATGTTATTTTTTCATATCTGCGACAACTACACCTCTAAACTCTCCAAGTTCAAATCCTGTAGCTTTATCTTTTGGATAGGTTCTATCAATCATCTTGACAATATCTTTACTCATATCATTTATTGCACCATGACAAATCAGACAAGACTGTTTCACTTTTAGTGGTTTATAGACACGATATTGGTCTCCTGTATCGACAACGAGTGGCTTAAAACTATTTTTAGCTACAAATTCGTCCATTACCATACGGTCAGTTTTATCTGGTTTATTTTTAGGGTTTCTGTATCTAAGAGCTGTTCTTCTCAATTTGACACCACTAATTTGTTGATTATACTCTGCAATCATACTTTGTGCCATAGAAGAACATGCACCCATTGCTGTTACATGAGTGCTATCTTGTGCTAATAGACCTTTTAGTGTCGGTTGCATAGAACCCATAAAGGTATCAATGTGCATCATTCCTTTTTCAAGAATCTTTTTATTCTCTATAAATGTAACAGATGCTTGACTTTTTGTAGGTGTTGTAACAGTTTTTGGTGCTACTACAGCTACCTCTTGTGTAGGTATTGCTTTTTGTGATGTAACTGCTGGTTGTTCTATAACCTCTGTCTGTTTTGCTTCATTAGCACAAGCTATAAATATAATAGGTGTAAGTGCTAAAGCATAAAGTTTTTTGTTCATAAATTCTCCTAGTAATAGTTAATATGAGATAATTATATCTATTTTGATAAAACCATTAGCTTAATTTTATTTCTTACTTTTACACCAATTTTAATACGATTTCGTTTCATCTTTTTATTGGCATGATAGATAATCTTTCCATTATGGACGTTTACATTGTGCCAACCACCTGAATTAGATAGAAAAACAGAAGCTTTTTTGATACTTTTATCAGCTAAATCTATCTCAATAGTTCTGATAATTTTATCTTTTGGATAGCTCAATGGTCTTCTAAAGGTTACACCACATAGCTCTTTGAATGCAAGATATAGTTTAAAATCTTTAGCATTACTACCAACAACAGCAGAACGGTCAATATCATATACATTAGAACATGTTCCACCATGTATAGCTCCAATATTTTGGTTAAATACTGCTTTAAAATTATAAGGTTCTAAGACTTTTTTTACACGAGAATCATACTCTCCATAAGGATAGACAAAAAGATTAGGTTCATAGTTTAGATGTTTTTTCATCAAAGCCAATCCTCTATCCATATCCTCTTTAATCTGTTTATTACTCATCTCTCCAAAGTGTCCATGTCCATAAGAGTGGAACTCAATTGAACCATATTGAGCAATTTTTTTAAGTTGTTTCCAAGATACATAATCTTTGTAATTTTTTTCAGTATATTTTACAGCGATAAAGAGTGTAAAGGGATAGTGGAACTCTCTAAAAACAGAGAGACCATGAGTATAAAAGCTTTTAAATCCATCATCAATACTAAAAGCAACCCATTTATCGGGAACTTTCTCATTGGCTCTAATTTTATTAACTATATCAATAATCCGAACAACTTTATAATTATGTTTTTTTAGATAATTAAACTCTTGTCTAAGTTTTTTAGTTGAGATATTTGTAGTTGGATAGCGATTATCATCAAAACGATGATAGACAAAGATATGTCCATCAGCAAGAAGTGAGTAGGGTAGTAAAAGTAGAAGTAATAGGAGTAATTTTAACATTTTTATCATCTAATCCATTTTTTTTCTAAGCCATGTTGGAGTATCGAGATAATCTTCACTCTCATAACCCCCTCCCACTACTTTTGTACTACCATTGTTTAAAAAAGTTCTTTGTGTCGGTTTTCGTATTAATCCTCGTGTTGTCTCTTGTACCTCTGCCACTTTTTTTGTCTCTGGAGCTGTTTTTGCTGTTGCTGATTTTACTTCTATATCGGAAGGGTCTTCAAATCCTGTTGCAATAATAGTTAATTTAACCTCATCTAATGGAATATTTTCAGAAGTAGTTGTACCAAAAATAATACTTGCATCTTCATCTGCATTCTCTTCAACTATATCCATTGCTTCTGCAATTTCAGTTAGTGGATAGTCAGGGTGGATATGGAAATGAACAAGTATTCCCATAGCACCATCAATAGACAAGTTATCAAGTAGTGGTGACTCAATAGCTGTTTTGGCTGCATCATAGGCTGCTGAATCACCTTTGGACTCTCCTACACCCATTAGAGCTAAACCTCTGTGACTCATAACTGTTTTTACATCGGCAAAGTCAAGGTTAATATCATTTGCTCCATGTGATAAAATCACGTTAGAGATACCACCAACAGCTTGAGATAGAACAGAGTCTACTAGTCTAAAACTCTCTCTCATTCCTAAATTTTTTTCTACAATAGAGAGTAACCTTTCATTTGGTACAACGATAATTGAGTCACTCTCCTCTTTTAATCGTTCAAGTCCCTCTTTTGCTAAACGTTTTCTTTTTCGACCTTCAAATGCAAAAGGACTTGTAACAATAGCTACTGTTAGAGCATTAACCTCTTTTGCTGCTTGTGCGATAATTGGTGCAGCACCTGTACCTGTACCACCACCAAGACCAGCAGAGATAAATACTAAGTCTGCTCCATCAAGCATGGTTTTTATGGTATCAAAACTCTCTTCGGCTGCTTCTCTACCTACTGCAGGTTTCATTCCTGCTCCAAGACCTTTAGTTACTTCGATACCTAACTGTATTTTATAGGGAGCAATTGATGCATCTAATGCTTGTGCATCAGTATTTGCGACGATAAGGTCGATACCTGATATACCTTCTCTTATCATGTGATTAATCATGTTTCCACCACCACCACCAACACCAATTGCTTTGATTTTTGCACCGTTTACTCCAGCGGATGATTCTGTTATATTATAAAATTCTTCCATTGTTTTACTTTTCCTCCTTCTTTTTTCTTAAAATATTTTTGATGCCCATTGCATAAAATTTTGCAAAGGGTTGTTCGGGTCTTTTTTGGGTTCATGACTTAAATCTTTAAATAAATCATTATGACTGCTCTCTTTCTCATCTGAGAATGATGGGGTTGATACTGCTATTTTGGGTTTCATGATATTATTCATTGTAATATCTTGTAACGACTCTGATTCGTGATAATCTTTAGAATGAAGCATATTTTTATCTCCTTCTAGTTCATATTCGGTATGTTTTCCTGTCTCATGGTAGATTAAGCCTATTGCTGTTGAAAACTCCGATGCATTTAAATTATCAGCAACTGTTGTTGCATTTTCGGGGTGTCCAATTCGTACAGGTATATTTGGCATAAGTGCTTGTGCTAACTCTCTTGTACCCTCTATTTTTGTCATTCCACCAGTGAGTATAATTCCTGCTCCAATCTGTTCTACTAATCCACTTCTTTCTAATGAATTAGCTAAAATACTAAGAGCCTCTTCCATACGAGAGTAGATAATATTATGCACAACATCCAATGAGACACTATTGACATTTAGTTCATCTCCAATAATGGGTAAGTCTACCTCTCCCCCATTATTGGTCAATAGACTTCCGTGTGCGATTTTTAGTTGTTCAGCAGAATCAAGAGGAGTATGTAGGGCAATAGATAAATCATTGGTAATATGGTTAGAACCAACAGATAAAAAGTCGTTATATTGAATTGAATTCCCTACATGAATAATAAGATTTGAAGTGTGACCACCTAAATCCATGACGGCAATACCTCGTGCCTTGTCATTATCTGATATTACAGCCAATGCAGAAGCATATCCACTTAGAACAACTTTATCTATCTCTATTCCTGATGCATGTACTGCTTTTTTAAGGTTACCAATATTTGAACGAGCTGTCATTATAATATGGGTATCGACTTCCATTCGATTAGCATTCATTCCATTTGGGTCTTCTATGAAGTCTTGTTCATCAATTTTAAATTTATAAGGTAATACATGAAGTACTTCAAACTCATTTGGAATATTTGCATTATAGAGTGCTGTCTGCATGACACGATTAATCTCAGTTAGTGAAATCTCTTGATTTGGAATATTGACTACTCCTGTAGAGTTTACACTTTTGGTATAGGCACCTGATATAGAGATGGTTGCTCTAGTGAGATTAATACCTGCTACACGTTTGGCATCATCAACAGCCTTTTTAATCGCTTTTGATGCTAACTCTATATTGGTAATGGTACCCTTTTTTATGCCTTGGGATTTAGTTAGACCATGTCCACTAATTTCAATAATACCATTGTTTATTTTTCCGATGATAGCACATACTTTAGTAGAGCCGATGTCTATGGCTAGGATAGGGTTATTCAATTTGCAATCCTTAATACTGTTTTTTATTTTTTAAAAATTATTTGTAAAATTCAGTAGGATACATTTTGTCTAATTTCTTAATTAAGCTTGTTTGTAAACTCTGTTCCTTTACTTTATCGGTATTTTTATAGAGTTCATTAGTACGATTATTATCAAGCGTAATCAATTTTTGTTCAACAATTTTGTAAACTATTACTTTACTTCCTATAGGTATGATACCTTTTTCTTGTTCAGAAGTAAAGAGTTTTGATATAAAACCAACAGTTTCTTGTTTATTTAAACCAATATTTTGTGCTTCTACGTTATCTAGAGTGAGAAAAGTTGACACATTTGTATCTTCATTATCAATATTTGATAATTTTTTTTCAGCTAAAGCAGATAATGCCTCTTTTTTAACCTCTTTTTGGTATAGAGGAGTGATAAGCTCTTTGACTTCTTGAAATTTTTTAGTTACAGGCTCTACTATTGATACAATTTTTACTGTAGCATATCTATTTTTTATAGCTTTTGGCTTAATAAAATCATCTGCTGTATGAGTAGTTATTTCACTCCATAACTCTTTTGATAATCTAGGGTCATTTATATCTAATTTTACTGTTTCTGTCTTAGGAAGTTTTCCTTTTTTGAATTCTAAATAGCGTTTATAGGCAGGTTTGTGTGCTAGTTTGACCTTTACATCATCAATTATAAAATCTTTTACATCTTTTAAAGGTAATATTTTCCCATCTTTATCTGTATAGTTAAATTTGTTTTTGGTATAGAAATCATTAATCTCTTTTTGGGTTACATTAATATCTTTTGTATCTGTCCATTGAATATCTAATGTATATTTTTTTGGAGTTTTATACTGCTCTTTTCTTGTCTCCCAAAACTCTTTTAGTTTTGTTTCATCTATCGTAACATTGACATCTTTATCGCTAAGAATAGAATATTTTATTTTATCAGCTATTTCAAAAGCAAGTTTGAATGCGTTATATTCAGGATTTAACCCTTTTACACTTAGTAGTTTTATTGTCTTTTCAATAATGAGTTGATTTTTAAAGCTCTCTTCAAATGTATCTTGTTGGAAAGGACTGTTTTGTATAAATGTGTCGTATACTTTTCTATCAAAAACTCCATTTGTCTGAAAAGCTGGAATAGCTGTCAATTTCTCTCCTGCCTCTTTATCGGTTACAATGATTCCAAAATCTTTTGCTAGATTTAGTATTTTGGCTTGGGTTGCCATATTGTTTAAAACTTGTTGTTCAAGTCCCATCTTTTTTGCTTGTTCTTTATCAAACTTTCCCTGCATCATCTGATTGTATCTATTAAATAAGTTGTTATAGTCCATAGAGAATATATCACGTTTTAATTCAATATCTCCAACTTTACCTATACTATTACTTCGTATTCCAAAGGAAAATCCAGCTGTTGCCCCAGTAAAGATAAATGAAATAGTTGCTACCCATATAGTTATTATTAAAAATTTGTTGTTCTTTTGCATCCAACTTATCATTGTATTATTGCCTTAATGTAAAATTTATATAATTTTAGTCTAGTTGTGATTAATTATTAATGAAAAAATTACTTTATTCATAGTATATTCCTTTTAAAAATGGAAAGAGACAATGAAAAATAGGAATTTAGAGATAGTAACAGAGGATTTAGCACATATTTGGCATCCATGTACACAGATGAAAGACCATGAGACTTTACCACTCATTCCCATTAAAAGAGGGGAGGGTGTCTATCTTTATGATTTTGAGGATAAAGCCTATATTGATGCTATCTCATCATGGTGGGTCAATATCTTTGGGCATGTAAATCCCTATATCTCTACCAAGATTAAAGAGCAACTTGATACTTTAGAGCATGTGCTTCTAGCAGGATTTACCCATAAACCAGCAGTTGAGTTGTCCAAAAGATTAGTAGATATTACTCCTAAAGGGTTAGATAAACTCTTTTTTGCTGATAACGGTTCATCTGCTGTTGAGGTAGCGTTAAAAATGAGTTTCCATTATCATAAAAATTGTGGAGAGAATAGACCTCTATTTTTATCTCTATCAAACTCTTATCATGGCGAAACTATAGGTGCATTAAGTGTAGGAGATGTAGAACTCTACAAAGATACTTATGCTCCACTATTAATCTCTTGTATTCAGACACCTGTCCCTATAGACCAAACAGAGCAGAGTGCAATAGAAGCGATTGTGGAGTTAGAGAAGATTTTAGAAGAGAGAGGAGCTGAAATATCGGCATTTATTATAGAGCCTTTAGTACAAGGTGCAGGATATATGCATATGTATAATCCTATCTATATCTCATTAGCCAAAAAGGTATGTGAAAGATATGGAGTACATCTAATTGCTGATGAGATTATGGTAGGTTTTGGTAGGACTGGAACGATGTTTGCTTGTGAACAAGCAGATGTAACTCCTGATTTTATGACGCTATCCAAGGGGTTAACAGGAGGGTATCTACCTTTGGCTGTGGTTATGACAACCGATGAGGTTTACAATGCTTTCTATTGTGATTATGGAGAGTACAAAGCCTTTTTGCATTCACACTCCTATACAGGAAACCCTTTGGCATGTTCTGCTGGTTTGGCAACATTAGAGCTTTTTGAAGCCTCTGATGTACTTGGAGAGAATAGAAAAAAATCTCTCTATATTCTTGAAAAAATAGAGAAGTTTAAATCTCTACCTAATGTAAAAGAGGTTCGACAGACAGGAATGATAACAGCCATTGAACTCCAAGGTTATAGACCAGAAGAGCGTATCGGTCTAAAGGTATATCAATATGGTCTTGATAATGGTGTATTATTACGTCCTTTAGGTCATATTGTCTATTTTATGCCTCCCTATATTATTACTTATGAGCAGATTGACAAGATGATAGATACAGCTTATGATGCAATATTAGGATTAATAAGAGAGAGCTAACTCTTAATTAATCCTGCTTCTACTAAAAATGGAGAGGGTTTAAAATCCAACTTTTTAACTTTATCATATTTACTATAAGAGAGATATAGTCTCTCTTTTGCTCTTGTTACAGCTACATAAAATAGTCGTCTCTCCTCTTCTAAGCTTCCACCTTTGCCCATCAGTTTTGTATTTGGAAAACGTCCGTCCATTAGGTCTATGACATATACCTCTGTAAACTCTAATCCTTTTGAAGCATGAATACTTAGTAGATTGACTCCATCTCCTTCGCTTAGTTCGCTTCCACCTAAAACCATAGCATTTACAAAAAGTCTAGTCTCTTTGTAGTGAGATGCTAAATCACTTAAAAGTCTCGCTTTTCTTGTGATTCTCTCTTTGGCTAATGCTTTTTTCTCTTCATCTATCTCTCCAGATTTTAGTTTTCCTCGTTGAGTAGCTAATATATTGACCACATATTGGTATAGAGGTGATGCAATAAGTTTTATTAATAGGGTTTTGGGTTGTTTGACATTACTAATAGTTTGTATAAACTCATGAAATTTTACAAAAAACTCCAACCCCTCGCCTGTAAGTTTTGGGTGTTTCAAAATAGGATTAGAACGAACTCTATCACTGATATTCATATGTGCGAAACGTGTAACTGAACCTATCTCTGCATCATCATCAAAGAGTCCAAGTTGTAGATTTTTATTGGGATTGAGTTTGGGTAGTGTAAAGATTTTTGGGTACATCAAACCTACAAATAGATTTCCCTCTCCAAAGTGGATAAAACACTCAAACATCTCTTTTGCAAGAGTTGAACCGATTCCTTTTCCATACTCAAAGATATGGATAAATGCCATCATATCTTTTGGATTGATAATCAATGCACAAATATCAAGTAGGAATTTAACCTCTTTAGCTTCAAAAAAGCTATTGCCACCTTTTCTTTTTGAGGGAATTCCTAGCTCTCTTAGACTAGCTTCTATCCCATCAGCAGAGGCATTATTTCTAAAGATAACAGCTATATCATTAATTGGGGTATATGTCTGCTTAATAGTTCGTGCTATGGATTGATATTGGTCAAAAAGCTCATTATAACGTAGTAGTTTTGGTGGTTGATTTTTTCCTGTTTTGGTTACAACTAGCTTTTTGGGATAGATGCGTTCATTTCTCTCTATAACTCTATTTGCCAATGATAAGATACTTGAGGAGGAGCGATAATTTTTATCCAAAGTAAAGACATCTGCATTTTTATACCGTTGTCTAAATGTAGCAATATTTTGAATATTTGCTCCATTAAAAGCGTATATACTTTGGTCATAATCGCCGACACAAAAGAGTGATTTTGGACTCATAGAGTCTATTAATGCACTTTGTAATGTATTGGTATCTTGATACTCATCTACCAATACCTCATCTAAATCTCGTCCATTTTCAAGTAGATGTTCTCTCATTTTTAATAGTAAATCATTAAAAGAGACAAAGGCATACTTCTCTTTTGTCTCTTCAAACTCATCTATAATATTCATATATATATCTATAAGTGAGCGATGTTCTGGGTATTTTTCTAAAAACCAAACATCAAAACCATCTAAAGAGGCATTTTGATACAAGGAGTACTGCTCATAGAGGTAGGTTGCAGAAAAAGCATCTGTATCGAGATTTAGTCGTGATATATGTCTTTTTTCATATACTGAACGAAAAAGAGTCTTTAGTTCATTGGGTTGTTTTAGCGTTATATTACTGTTTATCTCTTTTAGCCATCTGTAGCTAACGGCATGAAATGTTCCTGATTCTATTCGTTTGACTATAGAGGAGTCAAAATATCGCCCAACCCTTGCCAACATCTCCCCTGCGGCTTTATTGGTAAAGGTTAGTAGTAATATCTTAGAAGGGTCAACTCCATTATGGAGGAGTTGACCAATTCTACCTACAATAGTAGATGTTTTTCCTGTACCTGCTGAAGCAATAATTAGATTATTACCCATAGGTGCAGTTGCAGCACTTAACTGCTCTTGATTTAGAGAACTAAGTGGCATCTACTATTGACCGATAATGTAATAGGTTGGTTTTTTTGCTACTTTTTGAAGTTCTATTTTATATTTGTTTGCCCAACCCTCTACAAGGTTGGTAAACTCTTCATCAATCTCTTTTGATACCTCTTCACTGCGTTTAATTTTAAATACATCTTTGGAGTTAGAGAGTGCAATGAATCCCTTGAGATGTGCAAGTTGGTCATGTAGAGATAACATGTGTTTAGAAAATTTATTAAATCCGTTTGTATTACTTATTGTTTTTTCCATCTGTCTAATTGATTGTTCTGTTTTTGTATATCCTAATTGTGACAATAGGGCTTCAGGTGTTAAATTAATGTCCATTTGTTTCCTTTAGTTTTGTTAATGTAACCCCTAACTTTACCGAAATTTATGTTTATATCTGTTTAGAAATTCTATTTAGTTTTTTCATCAATATACTCTTGGACAAAAGCTTTGACCTCTGAATAGATAAATGAATCTCTATACTCTTTTATCTTTCCACCACTAGCATTTGGGTGTCCTCCACCATTTCCTATCTCTGATGCCATTTTAGATACATCTATTTTGTTATTTGAACGCAAGGAGAAGTTTCCTCTATAGTTTATATCCATATAGAAGTCAAAATCAGGGTTTTCTAATAAAAAAGTATTACCTAAAATAGAGGTATTGCCTAAGTTGTAACCTAGAATTCCCTTTGCACCACGATACTCTATGATTAGACGTTTTTTATCGTTTGTTAGGAGTTGTGTAACATAGAGTGCTACTAAGTTGTCTTTTGTATTATCTTCAGCTTGTTTAAAAAATGCTTTTTTAATTTGATGTAGATTATTATCTAGTTCTATATGAGCGTTATCTTTTCCAATATGATTTTTCATAGCATCAATAAGTGAAAGCTTCAAGGCTCTATCTTGGGCAGGAAATAGTGTACGATTTATCTCTCTTGCACCTGAAATCATTCCTAGACCTACTTTTCCAAACTCAAATAGTTCATCATTACTTACCCAAATATCAATGGCATTAATAGCTTTGACAATTTGAGCATATCTATTTTCTTTGTCAAAAGCATAATGTTTTTGTAGCCAATTATAGGTAATTAGTGTAGCAGATTTTGTGATATCAAGGTTATACCATATATACTGTTGGGCTGTCTTTTCTCCTGAACTATGATGGTCTAGCAGTTGGATTTTTGCATCTACCTCCATCGCTTCACTCTCTAGCCATCGTGCCTCTTTTGTAGTAAGATTTAAATCTGTTATCAATATAATATGTTCAATATCTCTTTTTCCTAGAAATTTTTCACGCTTAATAGAATTAATAATCTCTTCTAATCGTGCTTTTACTTCAGGACCATAATTGGCATTGTAGGATTCTATTTTGCTCTTTTTTTCATTAGAGAAGCATTTTTGAGTTAGGTATTGACAGCCGTAGCCATCAAGGTCTATATGGGAAAGGTGGTATATGTTCATGTAGTAAAAATATCCTCTAATGTAAGTTCGTGTAGAAATGTATCTATTTTAGTTTGAAAGTTAACTAAAAATGGAGATATTGAACACATTCCTATAGACCCGTTAGGGCAAGTTGTACTATATTGAGTACAATCAAAAACAGCAGGTGTTTTTCCCTCTGCTGCAATAATAATTTGAGCAATAGATATTTCACTACTTTTTTTTATCATAACAAATCCACCATGAGCACCTTTTTTGGACTCTAATATATCTGCTTTTGCAAGACTTTGTAGGATTTTGGCAAGAAAGCTTTTGGGTATAGATAGCTCTATAGAGAGTTGCTCTGCACCTTTTGGTTTATCTGCATTCTTTATTATGTTTAGAGATAGTAGGGCATATTCACTAGCACGGGTTAATAACATTGTATTTGTAGTCTCCTTATAATCTATTCAATTCTAATTCGGACTATTTTACTCTAAATTAGATTAAATAGACTTTGTAACCTTTTTTTAAAAAAGAAGTGATAGAATGTCATCTCAATTTCATATAATTAGATTATGTGAAAAATTAAACTACCAATCAGGAGGTCATTATGGCTTTAGATACGGCGAAGAAACAAGAAATCATTGCTAAATATTCAAGAGGTGAGAACGATACAGGTTCTACAGAGATTCAAGTTGCATTAATTACATATAGAATTAAGTACTTAACAGAGCATCTTAAAACAAATAAAAAAGACCACTCTTCAAGACTAGGATTACTTAAACTTGTTGGACAGAGACGAAGATTGATGAGATACTTGAAAAAAGTAGACCTTAAAAGATGGGCAACTATCAAAGCTGAGATGGGAATTAGAAACTAATTTCAAATTCTACTCTATCTCTACTTTAGTCTATACGACTAAAGTATTCTTCTTGTAAAATATAAACTCAACCTTGACAAAATAGACTCAATGATGTATAATCCTTCAAATCTTTTAAAATATAAGATTATTAAATAATTAAAGAGGAGCAGTATCTATAATGAGTAAAGAGAATGAAAAATCTATAGAAGCTGAGGTTGTTGATACTCCTGATGTTGAAGAGGCAAAGGAAACTACTGATAATAAAGTAGAAGAGAGTGAACTGACTCAACTTAGAGATGCACTTGCAGAGTGTGAAGATAAGTATCTACGAACTCATGCAAGTTTTGAAAATTCTAAAAAGTTATTGGCAAAAGATAAAGCAACGGCTGTATCGTATGCCAATGAGAGCTTTGCTAATGATATATTGTCAGTTGTAGACTCTTTTGATAGTGCCTTAGCAACTATTGAAACTACTAATAGTGAAGAGGGTTCATCAGATGTACTTGACAAGATTAAAGAGGGGTTAGATTTAACCTATACACAACTTATCAAGGTACTTGAAAAGAACCATATAAAAGTTGTAGAGACAATAGGAGAGATGAATCCTGATATACATCAAGCTATTATGCAAGTAGAGAGTGATGAACATGAAGCAGGAGATATTGTTCAAGTACTTCAAAAAGGTTATACCATTAAAGATAGACTTTTACGTCCTGCTATGGTGTCAACGGCAAAATAGACAAAAAGTTAAGATAAATGCAACTAAAGTAGCATTTTAAATTTATTAAATAATATACAATACGACAATAAAAATTAAGTTTAAATAAAGGATTATAATGAGTAAAGTTTTAGGAATTGACTTAGGAACAACAAACTCTGCAATGAGTGTATTTGAGAATGGTGAAGCAAAGATTATTGCAAATAAAGAGGGTAAAAATACAACTCCTTCAATTGTAGCATTTACAGATAAAGGTGAAGTATTAGTAGGAGAGTCTGCAAAAAGACAAGCTGTTACAAACCCAGAGAAGACTATCTACTCTATCAAAAGAGTTATGGGGCTTATGTTTGATGAAGAACATGCACAAGAGGCAAAAGAGAGACTTCCTTATCATATCATCAATAGAAATGGTGCATGTGCGATTGAAGTAGCTGATAAAACCTATACACCTCAAGAGATTTCATCTAAAATTCTTATGAAATTAAAAGAGGATGCAGAAGCGTATCTTGGGGAGAGCGTAACAGATGCTGTTATTACTGTACCTGCTTACTTTAATGATGCACAGAGAAAAGCGACAAAAGAGGCTGGTACTATTGCAGGATTAAATGTTCTAAGAATTATCAATGAACCAACATCAGCTGCATTGGCATATGGACTTGATAAAAAAGAGTCTGAGCAGATTGTTGTATATGACCTTGGTGGTGGTACATTTGATGTTACTGTACTTGAAACTGGAGATAATGTTGTAGAGGTTATGGCAACAGGTGGAGATGCTTTCCTTGGTGGAGATGATTTTGATAACAGAGTAATTGATTATGTTGCTAATGAGTTCAAAAATCAGACAGGTGTAGATATAAAAGCTGATGTTATGGCTCTTCAAAGAGTTAAAGATGCTGCTGAAAATGCAAAAAAAGAGCTTTCAAGCTCAACAGAGACAGAGATTAATCTACCATTTATTACAGCAGATGCATCTGGACCAAAACACCTTGTACAGAAGATTACACGAGCAAAATTTGAGTCTTTGATTGATGATTTAGTAGCAAGTACTATTAAAACAATTAAATCTGTTCTTAAAGATGCAGATGTCTCTACTTCTGAAATCAATGAAGTAGTAATGGTTGGTGGTTCTACACGTGTTCCATTGGTTCAAGAAGAGGTTCAAAAATTCTTTGGAAAAGAGCTTAATAAATCTGTAAATCCAGATGAGGTTGTTGCTCTTGGTGCTGCTATCCAAGGTGGTGTTCTTAAAGGAGATGTAAAAGATGTTCTTCTACTTGATGTTACACCACTTAGTCTTGGGATTGAGACATTAGGTGGAGTTACAACTAAAGTTATTGAAAAGGGAACAACTATTCCTGCTAAAAAGTCACAAGTCTTCTCAACAGCAGAAGATAATCAACCAGCTGTTAGTATCCATGTACTTCAAGGTGAAAGAGAGTTTGCTAAAGATAATAAATCATTGGGTATGTTTGAACTTAGAGATATTCCAGCAGCTCCAAGAGGTGTTCCACAGATTGAAGTAACCTTTGATATTGATGCTAATGGTATCTTAACAGTCTCTGCACAAGATAAAGGAACAGGTAAATCTCAAGAGATTAAAATCACTGGTTCGTCAGGACTTTCAGATGAAGAGATTGAAAAAATGGTTCAAGATGCAGAGGCAAATAAGGCTGAAGATGAGAAGAGAAAAGCATTAGTTGATACTAGAAACCAAGCAGATGCACTAGTTCATCAAACTAAAAAATCATTAAATGATTTAGGTGAAAATTTTGATGCTACAGAGAAAGCAGGAATTGAAAAAGCTATTGCTGATGTTGAAGCTATTCTCAAAGATGAGTCTGCAACAAAAGAGCAGATTGAAGAGAAGGTTAAACTATTAACTGAAAAGTCTCATAAATTGGCAGAAGCTGTCTATGCAAAAGAGCAAGGGGATAATAAAGCTGAACCTGCTAAAAAAGCAAAAGATGATGATATTATTGATGCAGAAGTAGAGTAATCTTCTAATTCATGAGAGATAAGTTTAGGCTTATCTCTACTATTTTTTAATCTCTTTATGCACAACAGTTGTTAGACCTAGTAGTTTCCAACCTTGAAATCCTGAACGATAGTATCTAACTTTTGATGTAGGATAGTTATATTTCAATAATCCTTTTACAAAGTGTGCAGATTGTCCACACCATACTCCATTACAAAATACTACTAACTCTTTGGCATTATCAAAATTCCATGTTCCATCTGCTTCAACTCTCATTCCTAATATTTTAAAAATCATTTCAGCCTTTTTTTTATCAGCATCGAGCATTACAGGAAAAGGAATATTGATTGCCGAAGGAATAGTCTCTAGCTCAAACCAGCTTTTAAGACGTGCATCAATAATTACACCTTTGTTGGTTGTAACTTTATCTTTCATAAATTGAAGTATCTCTAATTCTTCAATATTTTTAATATCTGGATGGACTTTGGTCGGTTGTATACAAAATGGTGGACATGGTCGTGATGTTTTTGTATAATCATCTGTTAATCGATTTGAGGTATCTTGAATCCTCTCAATTTTAACTTTCTTTCCAGAATCTATAGTATAGGCATATGGAATAGTATCTGTTATTTTCACTAATGTATTATCTTCTGCATATACTAATGATGCTAAAAATGGTAGTATTAGTAATTTTTTCATAGTGTAACCTTTTTTATGTTAATGCTTTAATGATTGGGTTTGTTAAACAGAGAAATTTAATTCTCTGTTTAAAGAAGTTATTTCTAATTTCTATTTTGGGATACGAAGTTTTTGCCCAATATAGATACGGTCTGGACGTTTTAAAATATCTGGATTTGCTTTGTAGATTTTTTTATACTCCATAATATTCCCATAAGCTCTTTTTGCAATTTTGCCCAAAGTATCTCCTTTTCTTACAACAATAATTCTCATCTCATTTTTACGAGTAACTACCTCTCCTTTTAATGATTCGGTATAGATTTTTTCATCTTTAGGTTTCTCTCCTTGAGAATCTATCTCTTTATCTGAAATTAAATTTGAAATTTGGCTAGATAGCTTACTTAATTCATCATTATTACTACTGTTTTGAGATACTTTAACTTTATTATAGGTATCTACAGTTTTATTATCGTTTTTAATATTACTATCTTTTGTTGCATCATCTATATTGTTTAATGCATCTTCTAGTTTTTTATTTTCATTCTCCTCATCAATGGAATCAGTATTTATTTTTGATAATTCAGACATTAATTCAGTATCTACCGATGATTTGGATTCCTCTTTTTCTGTACTGTTTATAGCTACCTCTTTTGGTTTATTATTCATTTTAGACATAACCATCTGGACAACTTTAGCAATCTCTTCAGGAGACATTTTTTCATTTGTTCCTACTGCTTTTTCTCTATTCTTTTCAACCTCTGCTACTTTATTATCTTTTGAAGTAGTTGTTTTTTCTTCTGTAACGGATTGAACACTCTCTAGAGGTTTTTTAACTACTTCTTTTTCTGCAACTACTACACTTTTTTCAACTTTTTTAGGCTCTTCTTCTACAGTTTGAACTGTTTGAGCAGGTTTTTCAATCTCTTTTTTAACTACAAGTGTTTCATCTGTTGTAGAGTTATTCATACTTGAATATCCAAAATATCCAGCAATAGCTAAAATAATTAAGCTTAGAATTGCTAGAATTTTACCCTTTTTTGAAGGCTCTTCCTCTTCTATACCACTTGTCTCTGCACCTCTTATCTCTTGTTTATAATAGTCATTATACTCATCTTGATTGTATTGGTCTTTATCTAACATAGTTTCTCCTTTTTGTTATGTTATTTGGGAATAGTTGTTGTCAAACCCAAAATTTGCCAGTACTGCATACCACCTCTATAGTAGAGCATTTTAGATTTTGGATACCCTATTTTAACTAAATTTTGCATAGCACGTAAGCCTTGTTGACACCAAGGTCCATTATCAAATATTAGAAGATTTTGTGCTTGTTTAAAATTCCACTTCTCTCCCTTTTTTTGTCCACCGAGTAGTTCAATAATCTTTCTATAGGAGGTTTTACTACTTGGAGTTAACACAGAAAAGGGAATATTAGTAGAAGCAGGAATTGTTCCTGCTCTATTCCATTTTGGCATTCTAGCATCTATTAATATACCTCTGTTTTTAGATACCTTATTTTTTATAAAATCTATTACATCAAGTTCTGAAACAGTTTGGATACCTTCAATCGGTTGATAGGGTTGTATTCCAAAAGGGGGAGTTGGTCGAGAAGTTTTTGCGTACGAGTTTGTCAATTTATGTGTGGTGTCTTGGATTCGTTGAATTCTTATTGTTTTACCATTGATATTAATATCCACAAAAGGTAAATTTTTTGTAATATTTACCTCAAGTGCATTTAATGTTGTAGTAAATAACGAGAGGGAAAGTAGACCTGCCACCAGAGATTTCTGTTTTATCATATTTCTAGCTCCTATGCTCTTATAGATTTATTCTATATTTATATTTATTCTATCTTAACTTTTCTTAGTTAATTATGAAGTGATAGTATTTCTTTAAATTATACTTGATATTATTATATAATTATTTTTTTAGGAATTAGCATGAATTTAATAGAGACTATCGGATTGGGTGTAGCAGGAAACTTTGCACATCATTTAGAACAAGCTGGAGAGCTTAAAGATTTTGAGAATGTTGTCACAAAAGAGTTAAATGCCCCAAAATGTATATTGCCGTTCATAAATTGTTGTTAATCCTTAACAACAATTTATGAACGGCAATGCTGATATAGAAGAGGCTGAAGATAAAATTATTTTACATCAAATTGTAATATAAGGTGCATTTTGCACCTCTATCTACCAAAAAATCTGTAAAAGAAGTTTGGAATAAGCTTTAGTGGAGTACGAGTTAATGCCAAAGAGCCTTGTTTTACATCTTTGGTTACGGTTGTTCCAGCACCTATCATTACATCATCTTCTATATTTACAGGTGCGACTAGTTGAGAGTCACTTCCTACAAATACATTTTTGCCAATGGTTGTTTTGTATTTCTTTTTGCCATCATAGTTACATGTAATGACACCTGCTCCAATATTTGACCCCTCATCAATAGAGGCATCTCCGATATAGGATAGATGACCAGCCTTTACTCCATTTAATGTAGATTTTTTAACCTCTACAAAGTTTCCTACATGTGTACCTTTTAGATATGATAGTGGTCTAATCCTTCCCATTGGACCTACATCTGAATCTTCTATAATAGAATCTTCTATAACAGAGTTGGTTTTGATATGAGCGTTGATAAGTTTTGACTCTCCTAAAATGGTTACACCATTTTCTAAAATATTCTCCCCCTCAAAGGTAGCTCTACAATCAATATAGATAGTTTCAGGAAAACGCATAATTGTTCCCTCTTCCATTAACTCTTTTTTGATACGATTTTGCATAATGACCTCTGCATTAGCTAGGTCAAATTTGGAGTTAACCCCTTTAAACTCCTCCTCTTTTACATAGATAGGAGTTACAGTTTTCTCCTCATCTACTGCCATTTTTATAATATCAGTCAAGTAATATTCTGCTTGGGCATTATCGTTTGAAAGTTTGGGAATATAACGGTTTAGAAGCTCTGTATCGACACAATAGATACCTGCATTTACACTATTTATATTTAGTTGAGAGAGATTACAATCTTTCTGTTCAATTATCTCTTTGACCTTGTTATTCTCAATCAAGACACGACCATACCCATTGGGATTAGAGAGTTTAATCACAGACATATTTATATCTGCATCTCCAGTTGTAAGTAGTTGTAGAGAGTTTTGAGTAATAAGAGGCATATCTCCATTTAAAATAAGTGTTTTCTTATATTTTGGATTAACTCCTCTCATCGCTCCACCCGTTCCAGGGAACTGCTCTACATCTTGTATATGAAAATTGATATTATTATATTCTGATTCTATCGCCTCTTGGACACGAGATGCTTGATGGTATAGTACCACAGTAATATCATCTGATATTTTTTGACTTGCATCAATTGCATGAAAGAGCATGGGTTTACCTGAAATAGTATGAAGAACTTTAGGAGTAGCAGATTTCATTCTGCTCCCTCTACCTGCTGATAAAATAACGATACTTATTGACATATTTTATACCTTATTAAATTTTTGACTAATTTTAGCTAAAATACGCTCAATATAAAATAAGGTAATAGATTTGGAATGTAAACATTTTGGTATATGTGGCTCATGTAGTATGTATGAATTGAGTTATGAAGAGGAGTTAAAGAGAAAAAAAGAGCGTGTTTTAGGCTTATTATCTCCTTTTGGAGTAGATGAGTTGGAGGTCTTTTCTGCAAATGAATCACACTATAGAGCAAGAGCAGAGTTTAAGATTTGGCATGATGATTGTGGGGCTAACTATGCAATGGGTAGATTGGATAAGAAGGGTTCTA
>Ga0256833_1000784_pt1 | contig 24243 bp, 19 predicted proteins | sample 356284metaG_FD_190535 | JGI IMG/M metagenome (GOLD analysis project Ga0256833, IMG submission 190535) | Hydrothermal vent microbial communities from Mid Atlantic Ridge, Atlantic Ocean - 356-284 | ecosystem: Environmental > Aquatic > Marine > Hydrothermal vents | place: Atlantic Ocean: Mid... | reverse complement strand
TCAAAGCATTCAATAACTCCTCTAATATCCCTATTATCGTGATGTTCTCTCCTGCCTGCATCCTCTCTATGTAATGATTCGCTACCGCACTTATATGCTCTTCTACTGGGCTCTTTTCTCTCCTCTTCCTCCCCATTTCTGCCTACTCCTTCTTCTTCTCTTTACATTATTTTTTATCTCCTTCCTCGTTTACACAATTTTTGGGTATACTCCCCTTTAGTAAAAATCAGTTTTGACAGATGGTTTATGCAATCAGGAAATACCATTTCACCTATTCCTATGCAAGATGTGTCATATTTTCGTCACAGTTTCTCAAGAAACTGTGAAAATACAGGTGCCATTAACTTTTCTTCCACACCACCTCTTGTTTTGAAAAACCACTTATTTCGCTTATAATCTTATAATCATGCTGACATTCCAGGAAATTATTAAAAGATTACAGGAATTCTGGGGCGATAAAGGTTGTCTTATTGTACAGCCCTATAATTCAGAGGTGGGGGCTGCTACCTTCAACCCTCACACATTCTTAAGAAGTCTTGGTAAAAGACCATGGAACGTTGTTTATACAGAACCCACCAGGAGACCGAAAGACGGAAGATATGCGGAAAATCCAAACAGAGTTCAGCAATACCATCAGCTACAGGTAATTATGAAACCAGCACCCAATAATATTCAGGAACTCTACCTTGAATCCCTCAAAGCACTGGGAATAAATCTTTCAGAAAGAGATGTACGTTTTGTGGAAGATGACTGGGAATCACCAACACTTGGTGCATGGGGGCTCGGCTGGGAGGTCTGGCTTGATGGCCTTGAAATAACACAGTTTACATACTTTCAACAGGTAGGAGGGGTACAACTTGAGGTAATACCCGTTGAGATAACATATGGTCTTGAAAGAATCGCCATGTATGTTCAGAATAAAGATTCCATCTTTGATATAGAATGGGCACATGGAGTAAAGTGGGGTGATATTTACAGAAGGTTTGAATATGAATTCTCTGTTTACAACTATGAAGAAGCAGATACAGAATTTCATCTTAAATTGTTTGATTTTTATGAAAAGGAAGCGGAAAGAATGTTTGAGCGCAAACTGGTCTTTCCAGGATATGACTTTGTTATAAAGATGTCACATACATTCAACATTCTGGATGCAAGGGGAGCGATATCTGTATCTCAAAGGGCTTCCTTTATTCAGAGAGTGAGAAGAATGGCAAAAAAAGCAGCACTTTTATACCTTGAGTTAGAGGAAGAAAAATGAAAGATTTTCTACTTGAAATAGGAACAGAGGAACTTCCGGTATGGGCACAGGAGGAAGCAGAAAGAGGTATTGGAAATGCCCTTATGCACTTCTTTAAAGAGAATCATATTAAATTCGGGTCATATAAGGTCTCAAGTACACCAAGACGTATATTCATATACTTCAAAAATGTAGAGGAAAAACAGGAGATTATTGAAAAAGAGATAAAGGGACCCCCACTGAAGGTGGCATATAAAGATGGTAAACCGCAACCTGCACTCCTTGGATTTATGAAGCAACGACAGCTTACGGAAAAAGACATAGAAAAAAGAGATGGGTATATATATGCCCGTGTTAAGGAAGGCGGTGAAGATACAGAAAAACTTCTAAAAGAAGCATTGCCTCGTATAATAGAGGGTCTTAAATTCAAAAAATCCATGAGGTGGCAGAGTTTAAAAACTTTCGCCCGTCCCGTAAGATGGATACTTGCACTCTTCGGCAATAAAACACTTGAGTTTGAAGCATTTGGTATAAAATCAGGCAATACAACAAAAGGACATAGATTTCTGGGCAGTGCTAAAATTGAAATAGATTCCCCTGAAAATTACGAAGTTACTCTTGCAGAAAATGGCGTTATTGCTGACAGAGTTCGTCGTAAAAAGATACTTAAAGAAAAAATGCAGAAACTCGCTGAAACACTTGGAGGAACACCTGAAAATGACCCTGAACTTTTAAATGAAGTTACAGGACTTGTGGAGTGGCCCGGAGTAATTTACGGTTCTTTTGATAAAAGATTTTTAAATCTTCCCCATATAGTTATAAAAGCTGCCATGAAACAGCACCAGAGATACTTTCCTGTCATAGGCAAAAACAATGATATCCTTCCATTTTTTATAAGTGCAATAAACAATGAAGACAGATTCTCTGACAATATACGGCCTGGAATGGAAAAGGTGCTCGTTTCAAGGCTTGAAGATGCGGAATTCTATTTCAAAGAGGATATGAAGATACCCCCAAAAGAACGCTCCGAAATGTTGAAAGATGTAGTATGGATGGAAAACGTTGGTAGCGTTAAAGATAAAATTCAGTATGCACTTATCCTCACAGACTACATTTTTAATAAATACAGTTTGAAACTGGATATTGACGCCCTTAAGAATGCCATTATACTCTCCAAATTTGACCTGACAACTCAGATGATTCGTGATGGCAAAGAGTTCACCAAACTTGAAGGAGAAATTGCAGCAGAATACGCAAAAAGGGCTGGAATAGACGAAAAGGTGGTAAGGATCATAAAAGAGCACATGCTCCCTAAAAGATATGGTGACAGAATTCCGAAAATTAAAGAGGCTGCACTTATAGGGCTTATTTTTAGAATTCTTGACCTTGTAGCCCTTTTGAAAATAGACTACAACTTTTCTTCTTCAAAAGACCCATATGGAGCAAGAAGAAATACATACGCAATTTTTGATATTATCGTGGGGCATGGCTTCCATTTTAATCTGGATGACCTTTTCTTAAAGTGCATGGAAATCATGAGGGTTCCAGAAAGCAGGTTCAAGCTTCTGTGGGACTATGTAAAGGAAAGATTCTTCAACTTTCTTGAGGAGCGTGAAAAGATAAGATACGACATTGTTGATGCAATCATAGAGGTCAATACTGACATCTACGACGTAAGAGAACGTGCTCGCATACTTGACAAAAAGATGAAAGAGGACCCACACCTCTTTGAAAAAATAGCAATCAGCCTCAAAAGGGTAAACAATATTCTGAAAGGTGCAAAAGACCTGAAAAACATAAAGGAAAACATCCTTACAGAACATGAACTTGCCCTTTATCAGACCGCAAAAAAGATGGAACCTGCTCTCAAAGAGCTCATTGAAAAGAGAGATTATGAGACATTTCTCAACAAAATATCTGAACTCTCACCGAAAATTGACAGTTTCTTTGACAATGTATTCGTGATGGTTGAGGACGAGGAACTCAAAAACAACAGGCTCAGCCTGCTCGCCTATATAAGAAAACTGTTCAACCTTTACGGAGACTTTTCAAAGCTTGTAGTGTGAAAGATACACCACTTTTAAGTCAGTATAAAAAAATCAAAGAACAATATAAGGACGAGATCTTACTCTTCAGGATAGGTGATTTTTACGAAACATTTCTGGAGGATGCCGAAAGGGCATCAAAAGCACTCGGTATAACCCTTACATCCAAACCTGTTGGTAAGGGTATCAGAGTGCCACTTGCAGGTATTCCTGTAAAAGCAGCAGACACCTATATCGCAAGACTCCTTGAGCAGGGCTATAAAGTCGCAATATGTGAACAGACAGGAGAAGGTAAAAAACTGATGGAACGGGAAGTGGTGGAGGTTATTACACCGGGGACCATAACTATTGATGAACTGCTTGATGAAAAGACTTCACAGTTTATAGCCTCATGCATAGATGCTCCCAGAAACAGGATGTCTGTTGCCTTTTGCGACATCACAACGGGAGAATTTTATTTCTTCACAACAGAACGAGATGAGGCACTCAGGCACCTTGTAAAAATGAATGTAAAAGAAATTGTGCTACCACCTGATAAGAACCTTGAAATAAACATTGCAAAGTCTCATTATGAAGGTATATGGTACGGGTACGATTCCGCAAAAGATACCATTATTGAATATTTTAACATCGCCACACCAGAGGTGTTCGGCCTTAAAGAAAAATCAGAAGTAGAAGCTGCTGGGCTTCTTCTTGCCTATCTTAAAGACCGTAAAAAAAGCAGATTACAAAACATAACAGCCATAAAAAGATTTAACATAGAAAAAACTCTTTATATAGACGAAAAAACTGCAAAGAACCTTGAACTTACCGAAAGAATGTTTGAAAAAACCTCTTTTGGGAGTTTATACTGGGCATTAAACCGTCTTAAAACCCCGATGGGAAAGCGTTTTTTACGCCATACCCTTTTATTTCCACCTGCCCGGATAAACTTTATAAAAGAAAGGCAGATACGGGTAGAAACCTTTTTCAACGATGGTATTCTTTTGAAAAATGTGGAGGAAAAACTTTCTGGAATAGGTGATATAGAGAGAAAACTCTCTAAAATCGTTCAGAAAAAAGCCAATCCAAAGGACATATACCTTTTAAAAGAGGACCTTAAAAGGGTTTTAGAGATTTCAAAAGTCCTTAAAGACCATCCCGTATTTAAGAAAAATTTTGAAGATTCTAAGATTTATGAACTCGTCTCTTACATAGAAAAAACCATAAAAGATAATCCTCCGACTCAGCCAGAAGACTTTATAAACCCTGGTGTAATTTATGAACTGGACGAACTTTACGACCTCTTGAGAAATACAAAGCAAAAATTACTTGAGATAGAAAAGAGAGAAAGAGAAAAGACACAGATTCCCACTCTCAGGATAGGGTATAATCAGGTTTTTGGCTATTACATAGAGGTTACCAGAGCACATATTGATAAGGTTCCAGAACATTATATAAGGAAACAGACCCTTACCCAATCAGAAAGGTTCATTACTGAAGAACTCAAGGAATTTGAGAACAGAATACTTACCGCCGAGGAAAAAATAAAGGAAATAGAAAAGAGGGTATTTGAAGAAATAAGGGGAAAAATATCGCAATTTATTGAAGACATAAAATATGCATCTGATTATATTAGGGAAATAGACCTTACCTCTTCCTTTGCAAGGATTGCACAGGAGAGGAACTATGTAAAGCCTGAGATTACAGAGGAAGATATACTCATTATAAAAGACGGAAGACACCCGGTAATGGAACTTTTAACCGAAGAAGTCTTTGTGCCAAACGATACGTATTTTGATGAAAACCAGCGTGTTTATATAATAACTGGCCCGAACATGGCCGGTAAATCAACATATTTAAGACAGGTAGCCTTGATAACAATAATGGCACATACGGGTAGTTTTGTGCCGGCAAGTTATGCAAAAATCGGCATTGTAGACAGAATTTTCTCCAGAATAGGAGCATCCGATGATATAACAAGGGGTATATCCACTTTCATGGCTGAAATGGTTGAAACTGGTGAAATACTCCACAGTGCGACAAAGAGAAGTCTTGTCGTTTTGGACGAAGTGGGCCGAGGAACTTCCACCTATGATGGAATGAGTATAGCATTTGCGGTGGTAAAGTATATAGCAGAAAAAGGCTACAAAACCCTTTTTGCCACCCATTATCATGAATTAGGGGAACTTGCCCGACAGTTTCATACGGTAAGGAATTACACAATGGAGATTAAAGAATACAAAGGAAGGCTTTACTACCTGAGGAAACTGAAAGAGGGGGTATGTGATAGAAGTTATGGCGTACACGTTGCAGAACTTGCCGGTCTTCCAAAAGAAGTCATAACGGCAGCAAAAAAAATACTGAAAGATCTTGAAAAGAGGGCACCTGTCTCTCAAACTCAACAGGAAAAAAGGCAACTTTCACTGTTTGACCTATTAACAGAAAAGGAAAAAAATGTTATAAAACTCTTAAAAGACATTGATGTTGATGGACTTACCCCGCGTGATGCTTTAAACTTAATCTACAAACTTAAGGAGGAGTTAGGTGCTTGATATCTTAAGGAGAATATTCGGCTTAATAGAAAATTCTGTGGCTGTTGATCTTGGTACAGCCCAGACCTTAATTTATGTAAAAGGAAAGGGTATCGTCTTACGGGAACCTTCAGTGGTTGCATACAATGAGTACTCAGGCGAAGTGGTGGCAGTTGGTAGCAAAGCAAAGGAAATGTTGGGGAAAACTCCTGAAGGAATAAAAGCAAAGCGGCCCATGAAAGATGGCGTGATTGCAGACTTTGAACTTGTGCAGGAAATGCTTTACTACTTTCTTGAAATGGTTTTATCCAGAAACCTCTTTTTCAGACCAAAGGTTTTAATCGCCGTGCCTTCAAGTATTACAGAAGTGGAATCAAGAGCCGTAAGAGATTCAGCAGAAAGCGCCGGTGCACAGGGCGTAATGCTCGTAGCAGAACCCATAGCAGCAGCCGTTGGCATAGGACTTCCCATTGACAAACCTGTTGGCAATATGATAGTGGACATTGGAGGTGGAACAACAGAGATTGCAGTATTGTCCCTATCTGGAATAGTCTCCAATGCCTCTATAAGAGTTGCAGGAGACGAAATGGATGAGGCCATTGTTTATTATATAAGAGAAAAATACAGGGTTGACATCGGTGAGCAAACAGCAGAACAGATAAAGATTGAGATAGGAAATGTATTTCCCACCAAAGAAGAGGTTAAGATGGAAATAAGGGGAAAGGACCTTATCAAAGGAGAACCCACAACACTTGAGATCTCTTCTCATGAAATAAGAGAAGCCCTTAAAGGCCCTGTTATGCAGATTGTAGAATCTGTGAAAAAAGCTCTTGAAAAAACACCACCAGAACTTGTGTCCGATATTATTGACAGGGGGATATACCTTGCTGGTGGTGGAGCATTATTAAAAGGGCTGGATGAACTTATCATGGAAGAAACAAATATTCCCGTTATTAGAGTTGAAAACCCCAGGGAAGCTGTAGTTTTAGGTGCTGGAAAGATACTGGACAACATTGAAAAGTACGAGCACATGCTAATGAAAACGGAGAAGTACCGGGCTAAGAAATACAGACCTGAATGAGAAAACGCCTTTTAGTTTACTTCCTTTTAGGCCTTATCATTCAGGCAAAACCTGTAAAAATACTTTTATCACGAATTTTTCTTCAAACTATTTATGTGCCGGTTCTATCAGGATATTCAAGAGTAAAGAGTATGATGAGGGCCGAAAAAGAACTTGAAGAAATAAACAAAAAACTTACAGAATGCATAGAAGATAGGGGGAAAATCATCAATATAAATCAGAACACAGCAACTTCTGACACCCCCATTATCGTAACACTTGTTGGTTACGAACCATTTGGCTTTCCCGGAATCCTTACTTATTATCCGGCAGTTGGAGAAAGAGGAGATATACTCCTTTGGAAAGGCGTTATGGCAGCGAGAGTTCTCTCTATTGAGCAGGGAGCAGGACAGGCTGCCACACTGTTTGGAAGCATGTTCCGCATTGGAGCAAGGATTAAAGAATACAATGGTATACTTGAGGGAGGAACTCCACCTGTTGTTAAGTATATCCCTGTTGAGTATCCTGTTGAAGCTGGTGATACCGTCTATACCTCTGGTATTGGAGAGAATAAAATACGGGGCATTCCAATAGGAGTGGTAACTAAAGTAGGTAAGGATAAGATATTTCCCTACTTTCACAGAATAGAAATAAAGCCATTTTTTGAAGTTCACAGGGCCTACAAACTGGTTCTTATAAAAAATGGGTGAGATAATAACAGGCATCATACTTATTTTACTTGCCACGCTGGAGGCCAGATTTCCATCAATACTATTTCCTTCGTTTTTTCTTGCAATTTACATACTATGGGTGCTAAAGTCAAAAATACGCACATCACATATTATGCTTGTAAGTTTCGCTCTGGGAATTGTTCTGGATGCGATAGATACCTCACATGTGTGGCTTTATCCATTTTTGATGCCACTTGCCGCAGAACTCATGATTCAGATAAAACTCAAGGTAAACCTCACACTATCCCCTCTCAGAATAACCGTTTTTACCATGTTTGCATTTCTTCTGTTTCTTCCTCTTCTTCTGTACTACAACCTTAAGATTGGTCTTATCTTGTTGCGTTCTTTCTTTACCGCTTTAGTTATTGAAGGAGTATTGATTTTACTATGGAAAGGCGAGTTAAATTAGTACTGTTTTTCACTGTTACTGTATTCTTCCTTTTCACCCTCAAATTATTTAAAATTCAGATTGTTGACCATGCAAAATATCGGAAACTCTCACGTAAAAACTATCTTAGAGTTATAAAAATACCCGCGATACGCGGGGACATACTTGACAGAAATGGAATTAAAATCGCATCATGGCGACCTGCATTTAGAATATCAGTTTTGCCGGGGGTTCTATCACGAAACAAGCTTAAAAAGTTATTTTTGCTCGTTGGGCTTGATTCACTCGCATATAATATTGACACATTCAGCTTAAAGAGGAACTATATAACCCTTAAAAGTGGTATTGACTTCAGAACCATAAGCAAGATAGAGGAAAACCTTGACGAATTTCCCGGAGTTGTAATAGATGCAGTACCATCAAGGTACTATAATCAAAAATACATCTCCCTTTCTGAAATCTTGGGTTACGTTCAGGAAGCAAGAGAAGACGAGATTGAAAAACTCCATCTTGACGTAGGAGATGTTGTAGGAAGAAGAGGAATTGAGGCAGTTTATGATTCACTGCTCAGGGGTAAAAATGGAAAAAGGTTCTTTGTGGTAGATTCTCGCGGAAATATCATACAAAGAGACCCCACACCTCCCATACCACCAAAAAAGGGTAAAACAATCAGAACTTCAATAGATGCAAATCTAATGAATTTTATTGATAGTCTGTTTGCACCATACAAAAAGGGCGCGTGTGTTGTGTATAAGCCAAAAACAGGTAAAGTTCTGGCTCTTTATACCAAACCATATTTTAACTCCAATACATTCCTCAGGGAATACAAAAAACTCCTTAACAATCAGGATAAGCCCCTATTAAACAGAGCAATCCAGGGAGCCTATCCTCCAGGTTCAATCTTCAAACTGATATCAGCCCTGATAGCGCTTAAAACAGAGAGTGTTACTGAGAACACCACGTTTAGTCCTTGCACCGGTTCCTTCCGATATGGTAACCGTACCTGGGGATGCTGGCTTGAAACCGGCCACGGTAAATTAAACTTACCACATGCCATTGAACAGTCATGTGACGTCTATTTTTATCAACTCGGTCTTGCAGTTGGATTTAAGAGATTCTTAAACGTTCTGGACTCACTTAATATTCCAGTTTATACAGGGATTGATCTGCCCCACGAAAAAAGAGGATTTATTCCAACATATGACTGGTATGTAAAAAGACTTGGAAAGTACAATGTAACAGAAGGGTATGTTCTCAACCTCGCCATAGGCCAGGGTGAGATTCTATTTACTCCCATTTCTCTTGCTGTGATTACAGGACAGATTGCACAGAAAGGCTGGGCTATAAAACCCTATATTGTAAAACCCCGTAAACTTGATACCCTGATACTCAATATTGATTCCAGATACTTTGACCCTGTATTGAAAGGAGCATATCTTGTTGTTAATGGTGAACACGGAACTGCACGCAGCATTGCACTTGACAGCATCAAGATAGCAGGTAAAACAGGAAGTGCAGAAAATCCACACGGTAACAAAACACATTCCCTTTTCACAGCTTTTGTTCCATTTGATAATCCAGAGTATGTAATAACCGTAATAGCTGAAAACGCAGGACATGGAGGAGAGGTTGCTGCACCCATAGCAGGAAAAATAATAAGGAGGTTGTATCACATAGAATGAGAGCATTGAAATCTATTTTTATACCGCTTTTCATATCAATTATCGGCATAATAGAACTTGCGAGAATAAATACAGTGTATTTTGAAAAGCAAATGGCATTCCTCGTACTTGCCATCCTGCTTTATTTCACGGTAATAAAAATAAATCTAAAAAGGATTATACATCAGTATCTTCTATTTTACATAATCGGCCTTATACTTCTGCTGCTTCCTCTCTTTTCTGCACACGGCGCAGTAAAAAGATGGATAAACATTGGAGGATTTACATTCCAGCCATCTGAAGTGGCAAAGATTTTCTATATTCTCTTCCTTTCTTCGTTTTTCAGTAAAAAAGAAAGAACAGGCGTCAGTGGATTTCTGAAAGCACTTTTTATGTCAGGAGTGTACTTTGGACTTGTATTTATTGAGCCCGACTTTGCTACTGCTTCAACCTTCATGTTCATTTTTGCCATAGTGAGTTTTGTTGTTGGTGTTGATTTTAACGTACTTTTACTGTTCGCCCTCGCACCACTCTCTGCAATTTTTTCCTTCTCATGGGTGCTATACGTCGGTCTGATAATACTTCTCACCATCTATCTTTTTCTCCTTGAAAAAAGGCGATTCTTTTTCGCTATCTTTATATATGTAATTGTGTTCTCCTTTGGCCTTCTCACACCTTACATATGGAATAACGTACTGAAACCATATCAAAGACAGAGAGTAATAAGTTTTCTTGACCCTGAAAAACACAGGGATACTTCAGGCTGGCAGGTGTATCAGGGTAAAATCGCACTTGGAGCAGCAGGTTTTTTTGGCAGGTTTGGTGAAAGTTACAACCAGAAAAACTTAAGATTTCTGCCTGCACCACACACTGATTTTATTTTTTCAAGTATCGGTGAGGATATAGGTTTTCTTGGACTCGTGCTGCTTTTCGTCCTTTACACTGCCCTTTTGTGGCATCTTTACGAGATTGTAAAAAAAAGCCGAAGAATGTATATTAAAATCTTTTCAGCCGGAACTCTGGCATTTTTCATTTATCACATTATATTCAATATTGCCTCCAATTTAGGGCTTTTCCCTGTAGCAGGAATACCACTTGCTCTTCTTTCCTACGGTGGTACTCACATTATAACAGAATACACCCTTCTGGGACTCGTGGAGGGTATGTATGAGCGTGGAGAATAGGCCAAAAATTATTGTCATAATCGGCCAGACTGCATCAGGTAAAAAGAAATTAGCAGAGCGACTTCTAAATGCAAACCCACACATTAGATTTATATCAGCAGATTCACGCAAAATCTATAAATATCTTGACATTGGAACAGACAAACCACAAGGTGCATTGAAAGAGCATTTCGCCCTTATAGATATTATTGAGCCATGCATGCAGTATTCAGCAGAAGAATTCAGAAAGGATGCAGAAAAAGAGATAGAAAGAGCCTTAAACACAGGAGAAATACCCATCGTTATTGGAGGTACTCCACTTTACCTGCTTGCCCTTTTTGAAGGATTTTTTGAGCATAAAAAGGACGAAAATGTACGTAAAATGCTTGAAGACAGATTAAAAGAGGAAGGTGTAAATACCCTGTATTCAGAGCTCAGGCAAGTAGACCCCAGAAGGGCAAAAGAGATTAATCCCAACGACGCTTACAGGATAAAAAGGGCACTGGAGGTTTACTACACAACAGGCCTGCCCATGTCAGAGATAATGCAATACCGAAAACCTGCCAGATACCTCCCTGTTTATATAGGAATAAAGTGGGAAAGAAAAATACTTTACGAACGCATAAATAAAAGGGTTGATAGAATGATAGAAAATGGACTTGTAGAAGAGGTAAAGAAACTCCTTGATATGGGTGTAAAAGAGAATTGTCCCGGAATGAAAACAATAGGTTACAGAGAGATAATCGCTTATTTAAAAGGTGAGATGTCTCTGAAAGAAGCGATAAAAAAAGTAAAGAAAAATACGCGAATCTATGCACGAAGGCAGGAATACTTCTTTAAACATTTTAAAGATGTTGAGTGGTTTGAATGGCACGAACATACTAATATAATAAGAAAGGTAACAGATGATTTTGAACGAAGAGATAAGTAAATTTAGAAAAACTCTTATATCATGTAGAGTATTTTCTATTGCAGGAATACCTGTAATTTTGTACTTTCTCTATCATGATACAGCCATTTTTGGTTACACCGAACTCGCTTATCCTCGCATTATTGCATTGTTAATCATGATCTTTTCTTTCTTTATTACTTACTTCATAAAAGAAAGCGATTTTAAAAAACTAAAAATTTTATATACAACAGAGCTTACCCTAATAATGGCAATGAGCACGTTCGTTATAGTACAGTTAATGTTAAGATATAAAGCTCCTATAGAACACATAAGCGGTGCAATACAGGCTTTAATGTCATCTATTTTCGTTGTTTTATTATTTGCACATAGCATTCCAGAAAACCTTGCGATAATATATTCGCCGATATTTATCACACTTCCGTTATTGCTGGCAAGTGGTGCACCTCGAAAGGAACTATCTTACATTGCCAATCCACTTGTCCTCTGCATAGTAAGCATTTTGATAGGCCACCTATACTCTAAATTAGAACGGGAAGAAGAGAAGATGAAAGCCTTACTAAAGCAACAGAAAGAAATCTTACAGGAAACAGTAGAAAAACTGGAATATACAGTACAAAAATTGAATGAAGAAATCATAAGAAGAAAGGAGGTTGAAAAACAACTCAGAGAATTATCTGTAAAAGACCCATTAACGGAAGTATACAACAGAAGGGCAGCAATGGAATTTATTGAAAAATCAATAAGAGAGTATAGAAAATCTGGAAAAACTTTTAGCATCGCATACATAGACCTTGATGGTTTAAAAGAAACCAATGACAGATTTGGACATGAATACGGAGACAAATTGATTAAAACGTTTGCTGCCCTATTAGAAGACAACATTAGAAAAAATGACATGGTATTTAGAGTCGGAGGTGATGAATTTATAGTGCTTTTCAAAGATACCACTGAACAAACTGTTTATGAAATAATAGCACGAATTCATGACTTAGCAAAAATCAAATCAAGATTCCTTCCCATTCCGATTTCTTTTAGCTACGGCATTGCTACATACTCAAAAGGCATGTCTCTTGATGAAATTATCGCACTCGCTGATAAAAGAATGTATAAGCAAAAGAACTCTAAAAAAACTAAATAATCTTCAACAAAGTAATCTCAAAAGTCAGCGTATGTCCCGCAAGAGGGTGATTGGCATCAATAACAATAAAATCATCGCCTACCTGTGTGACCTTAACGGGAATAGGTTGAATTCCTTCCTGTGAGAGTTTTAAAGTCATGCCTTCAGAAACCTCAAGGTCAGGTGGTAGAACATCTTTTGACACTTTCACAATATAATCTTCTCTTTTTTTGCCAAAGGCTCTATCGGGTTCTATCACAACAACCTTTCTTTCCCCCTCTTCCATTCCAATAATCGCTTCCTCAAATCCCCTGATAACCTCCTTATCTCCAATTGTAAATTCCAGCGGATCCTGATTTATTGTTGTATCAAAAATAGTCCCATCTTCAAGTTTACCAATGTATTGAACTATAACTCTATCACCTTTTCTGGCAACGCGCATAATAAAACCTCCAGTATCTAACCCAGAGTATAAAGCCTCAAAAAAAGACAACAAAGATTCGTAAAATTGTCTGCCGTAAAGCAGCAAAAAACTCACCTTTCTACTAGTACAACCTTTTTAAGGGTGCCGATACTAACCTTTTATAACCTTTTAAATTCGCTTAAATTATAATTAATAAGTACAAAAGGTGGTAACTATGAAACGAATTATACTTGTAATATTCTTGTTTTTTGCGACTATAGTCAGTTTAAACGCAAATGTAGTACTGGTAAACGAAGATTTCGAAAGTGGTATACCGCCGGGCTGGTATTATACAGATGGTAACAATGATGGAAACGTATGGCTTGTCGGGACATCATCTTCATTTTCCTATTATTATCAGCCTTCATACTCTCAATATGTATACTATGACGATGCACTTGCACCTTCTGATGCAAGCCCTGGACCTGATACCCTGTTTTCTCCAGTCATAACCTTTGATTCAATTGGTCCTGTTTCACATTTAAAGGTGGAATTTGACTATGGCATCTATTCAAATTACGGTAACCCTCCCATTGACATGTCCATATTATACAGAATCAAGGTAAACGACCAGTGGAATGAATGGATCGTAGAAAACATATGGAGTCCCAACAGCACCGGACATTACACATTCTCGCCTTTAATTACCTCTGAATCTCAGGCAATACAATTTGCATGGGTTTTCAGAGATACTATGGGAATAGGAAATGCAGGAGTTACTGGATTTGACAATTTTCAGGTTTACATGGATAAAATCTCTCTACATCCTATCAATATTACATGGGATGATGGAGGAGATTTCACACCCAACGAAGAAGGAGACGGTTCTTTAAGTGAACCCGTTATTCTCCAATTTAATACGATTAACACTGGAGATACTTCTTCGGGAAATGTTTATGCCCTTTTTCAGTGTAACGATATTACAGGTAGCGTCTGCGATAGTATACATATAATCAACGATTCCATAAATGTTGGAAATTTAAGTACAGATGACTCGGTAAATATAAATTTCAATGTCTGGCTTCCACCGTACAGTAATGTTGACACATTTCAGTTAGGTTTTGATGTTTACGACAATGGAAGTTTTATTCAATCCATCAGGAAGACCTACATTGTGGTACCACAGCATATTGACACAACACCAATTTTTACGTTTTATGATAACACTGACGACCATTATTATGAATCTCCCCGGTACAACTGGATAGAAATAAACCCCAACTATGGGGGTAATGGACAATTAATTGACCTCACTGCCAGTAACCACAACTATATTTCTCTTACCAACAATTTTTATTATGCAGGTGCTATATACGATAGCATCACTGTCTCGCTTCATGGCTTTGTTGTGTTCGGTCAGGAAGACGTTGGTTTTACAGATAATTTTTACTCGTTTCCTTTACCCTATGCCTATCCAATGTTTGCTCCATTATGGGACCATCTGGATTATAGCGGTACGTATGGAAACCCTGATGGTGTTTACTACAAAGTAAATAATGACACGGTAATTATTGAATGGAGCGGTATTATATCATGGCACGGCGGTAACAAAGTAAGTTTTGAAATTCTCCTATTATACAATGATATACAGAACCCATATGATAATGAAATATTGGTTCAATATCATGATAGCCTCCCAGATCAACTTTCCCTGGCTACCATAGTATATCAGGACCCACTGGGAGAAAAGGGTTATAATCTTATGGACAAAGGAAAACTTGCTCTCAGTGTATTTCCCATTGGTCCGGGGAGAGCAATAAGATTCATTCCAGCACAAACAACACCTCCAGACTTTACACTTTTAAGTGCATCATGGCTCGATAATGATAATAACTTCCCTGACACAGACGGTGATTCAAACGTGGAATACAATGTCAGGATTTTAAACACAGGTAGTCCTGCGTTAAATGTGGTTGCCACAATCTCATGTGCAGATGACGGAAGTGGTATATGTAATTTTATAAGCTTCTTGAATAACTCAAACACATTCTCTGTAATAAATACAAATCAGGATACAGCTTTACACTTTTATCTCAATCTCTCACAAAATAATCTGGAACATGCAAATTTTTACTTCAATATCAATATTTCATGGGGCGCAGATTCTCAGATTATAAAGGATACCCTGCAAATCGTATCTGGCAACAATATTCCTTCAGGCGCTGGTTATTATGCACTTCAGAACAAAGACTATGGCTATTATAGTATGCCTGAAATATCCTTCATAGAGATTGACCCTATATATGGAGGCGAAGGGCAACTTCTTGACTTAACATATGGGTCGTCAGATGATGGGTACGGACATATACTGTTACCGAAGTCCTTTTCCTATATGACTTCTCTGTTTTCTGATCTATGGGTATCCACTAATGGCTGGGCAGTATTCGGGAATGAACCGGGACAGAGTGCATTTGAAAACCAGGATATACCCCATAGCGATGGGCTTTCCTCATTGATTGCTGTCTTATGGGATGACCTAATATGTGACAATTACGGTACAAATGGAGGAATATACTATTTAATTGACACGACAAATGAAAAGGTCATTGTTGAATGGTCAAAGTTTAGAGGATATAACAGTTCTCAGGACACCTTCAGTTTTGAATTTATCTTATTTTATGGAACGACAAATGAGAACGATGCATTCACCTTTGTTTACAAAGACAGTATTCCTCTTACAATCATAAATTCCTCCACTGTTGGTATTGAAAACGAATATGAGAACGATGGATTAAAGGTTCTATATAATGGGACTTATCAGAGTGGCTTTGAACCTCTAACAGGAGGACATTTTATCTACTTTACCAGAAACCTGACAGAGATGCCAGAGCACAATATAAATAACAGAGGAATACTTTTGCATTATGATTTTTCGGGTAAAAAGCTCTTTATCAACACAGATGTAAAGGATTTACCATATGAAATAAAGGTCTATAATGCAACCGGGCGAATGGTAGAGAAAATAAATTTAAAAAATGAGAGAACTCCATTTGTTCTGGATATGTCAGGTTTCAGACGTGGCATTACTTTGTCAATATAAATAAGGGCAAAAATGTAGTAAAACGTGAAAAACTCGTAATCTGGTAGAGTTGACAAATTCATATAATCTCTTGACAGAATCTCTTTGTTATATTATACTTTGCATTGTAAAGTAATTTACAGGAGGTAAAGATGTTAAACCTGATGCTAATAATCGTAACAGGAATCTATGGTGGAGCCGGTGGATACACCATAGGCTATGCTAAAATGAATAACCAAAGCATAAACAGCAAGATGATAGAATACGGACTATCAGAAATAAATGGACTCTTACTGAATGGCGGAAGCGGATATGCTTTTATAAATAGAATAATAATAGGCGGTTCGGGTTATGGAGGGAGCGTTAGAGAAACAGGTGATTCGTTATCAGTGAAGTACGGAGTAGGAGGCGGCTACTTTGAAATAGGATACATACCCCTGAGCATTAAATCTCTCTTTCCTGTTATTATAATGGGTATTGGCGGCTACTCTGAAGAACTCGTTATAGGTAATGTTCAAAGGCGTTCTGACTGGAATGGAGTATGGCAATATTTTCAAAACGAAACCAGAATTACAAGAGGTGGATTTTCACTATCACCTTCAATTGGATTCATATTCTATCCTCAAAAATTCCCACTGGGTTTTATGTTTGTAGTCACCTATAACACCATACTATCCAAAACATGGAAATTTGACAGTGGTACTGAATTGAGTGACAACCCTGATGTTCCCATCGGTGTCTTCTCTTTTAAGATTACTATTTTAACCGGAGGTGTTAAATATGGGAAATAGAGAAATAAATGAGGCTCTCAAGAGTCTCAGAGAAATACGCGAGCTCTTCGCTGAAAGGACGAGAGAAGGGCTTAAAACTCTAAAGCATCAGTTTCTGGTATGGGGTAGTTATCAGATAGTTCTTCCTGTAGTGGTTTACTATACAAAAAGACCTATATACTTTATGCTCCTTTTACCGGTTTTCTTCTTTCTATCTCTGATAAAAACACAGAAAATATTCTTATCCTTTATTTACTGGACTTTTTCCCTTATTCTATACTTTTTACTCGTTAAAACAGGAAATGCCACTCTATTTTATATATTCTTCATTCTGTCAATATTACTGGGATTCTGGATATTCTCAGAAAAATCATCAACCAGACGTGAAAAGCTTTCAGGCCTATTCTGGCTCAATACAATTGTCTTTGCCCTCATGTTTCAAATGGTATTTCTCAAAACAGGTACACCTTCAATGCTGTATTTCTCCTGGTCTGCAATAATTCTCTTTGCTCTCGGATTTATCGGTGTCTTTGGAGAGGTTTCTCTTCTTCTTTTTTCCATCATCGGTAATATCACTGGAGCATTGTATTTCACACTCACGACACCAAACTTACAGGTCTTCACACCAGCAGTATTCGGAACGCTTTACATAGTTTACTACATATACATTTCCATAAAACTTAAAAAATACCATGGATAGCATAATTCACGAACCGCTCAGACTGAAAGTTATGTTAATATTACTCAGCGAGGGCGAAACATCATTCTCATATCTTGTAAAGAAAACACAGGCTACAGAGGGTAATCTATCAAGACATATGAGAAAACTGGAGGATGCAGGCTATGTAAAGGTGAAAAAGTTTTTTGAAAAACGCAGACCAAAGACAACTTACAAACTCACCAGAAAGGGGAAGAAGGCGCTCAAGGAATACATAGAAACTATAGAAAGCATTATAAAAGAGGCAAAGGAGAGTGGGGAACTTTAACCCCACTCTCAATACACAAAACAGGTCATTCTCTGTCAGGATTTCAACAACATAACTTTATGCAGTCCAGTATGTTACATCTCATTGATCAAAGTGTCCTGTTTTTCGTCATATACTTTTCATTAAAAATGTTGAATTACCTGGAAAATCAGGACTTTGAACTATGGCATAATTCTTGCAGTAATTAAAGCGATGCGGCTCTTTATCGCCATTTTATTATCTATAGTCTCTACTGTACCCTTACTCGCTCACAAAATTCTCTTTGATTACACAAAAGATGAAACAGCAGGCAATGCAGACTGGATACCTGACAGGGATTTTCCCTTTCCTGTCCCGTTCACACCTGATAAAGAAACAGACTGGGATGGTGCCATTTCATCATTTGCCTTTGAAATAGCACAAACCTTACAGGATACAGTATTTATACTTCATGGCTACCCCATAACTTACAACGATTCAACCAACCCCTATGACCTTTCAAACTTTGATGTCTATGTGATACCAGAACCTCAGAATCCTTTTACACAATCGGAAAAAGAGGCCATAAGGAAATTTGTTGAAAATGGAGGAGGCCTTTTTCTTATAGCTGACCACAACAACTCTGACCGTAACCATTCAGGCTGGGATTCCCCGAGGATATTCAATGACCTCGGTAGTGCGGTACTTTTTGGCATGCACTTTAACATTACAGGAGAAAGCGATAATTATTTCACTTACACATCCTATAACCTGGAAAATTTTGACCCCATAACCGATGGGCCCTTTGGTAGAGTTACTGCCCTTGCCTTTCATGGTGGAACATCAATCACTTTAAAACCGGATTTCAATCAACATGTAAAAGGTATAGTTTTCAAAAACCCTGACCACACAGGATGTATGTTCGCCATCTCAAAGTATGGCAAAGGGAAAATTGCCGGTATAGGAGACTCAAGCCCACTGGACGATGGAACAGTAGACCCGCATGACAGACTTTACAATGGCTGGCAGGAAGTTGGAGATTCTCTTAAGAACCTGTTTATGAACACTCTTGTATGGTTGCTTCAGAGAGATGAAGACTCACAGAGTTTCGTTCTTGATGGCGCGATTGATACTGTTTCCATGTATTTGGGAGGTAATGGAAATCTATCTGTTTATACAGGTAAAAAGGATTCTCTATTTTATGTGGGAATAAAGTTCACTCCATCTGAAAGAAACATTCTCTACGTTTTAATTTCATCTTCCCCTTATGACAGCGTTCCTGTCCCATGGGGCAGAGACGGGCATATCGGCTCCTTTGATTTCTATGTTTCTTATTCTTTTGCCACTCATAATGTAACTATTAAAAATGAACATGGTCTTCCAGTTGATATTGAACTCTCATATGCAACAAGCGATAGTGTATTTTAATTTGTCTTCCCGAAAAATGCCATTTCTTCTGAAAATTTTCATATTTTCACGGGTATTTTCTCCACCACAGGCTTTAAAATAGAAAGTTCTTTTCCCACGATAGATTATACAGCAGGTACATCTCGTTATTCATATATACTGACCCAATTTGGAGATACGTCAGATGAACCACCTTCGAAACCTCCAATTATCTCACAGGGTTTTATACCCGATGGCGCCTTTACGCATAATGCTATCACGGTTTACTCCATAGTTCTTGATGATAATGTGGAGAGTGTGAGAATGTTTTATAGAACGGATACATCAAATTTTATCGGACTTTCACCATCAAGCACACAGGGACAATATTACTACTTTTCCATTCCTCCAATGGAAAATAACTGTATGATAGAATACTACTTTGTTGCTTCAGATCAGAGTGGCAACACATCAATTTCTCTGATAGATACAATAAACGTTATAGAGTATCCCTATACAGTTTATTTTGAAGAAGACACTCTTTTAGAAAAACTCTCACATTTTATTGATAGTGCCCACAGTTCAATTGATATATGCATGTATGAAGTGTTTAACCAGGAAGTCGTGAACTCTTTGATAAATGCACATCAACACGGCGTAAGGGTAAGGGTTATTACTGATTCTACTTACTTTAGCAGAAACGGTATAACTTCTCTTATAAATGCTGGTATTCCCGTAATTCACGAGGGTATGGGAAATAACAGTTCCAATCACATAATGCATAACAAATTCGTTATTAGAGATTTCTACGATTCAGACACCACAAATGACTTCCTCTGGACAGGTAGTTTTAATGCCTCAGACGAACAACATGTTGACAATGTCCTGATTGTAAAAAGCCACACCCTTGCATCAGTATATGAGGACGAGTTCAATCAGATGTGGGGTACTGAAAATGAAAATCCGGACATTCAGAATTCAAGGACTGGAAGAAGGAAGAGCGATGTACTACCATCTCACACGCTCTACATCGGACAGACACCAGTATCTGTATACTTCTCCCCCCAGGACTCTGCCATCCAGTATATTATCAACCTTGTTAATAGAGCACGGAACAGTATTTACTATCTAATATTCAGCTTTACCCGAGAAGACCTTAAAGATACACTCATTGAAGCCCACAATAGAGGAGTTGAAGTAAAGGGGGTACACGAAGATAATACACGGGATGATGTAAGACTCAACACTGTATTCAATGACCTGAGAAGTGCGGGGTGCCAGGTTTACTGGGCACAGGTTCCAGCAGGATATACCTTCCTTCATGATAAGATAATGATAATAGATTCCCAGTATGTCATTACCGGTTCAATGAACTGGACACAGAGTGCAAACGATGACAACGATGAAAATGTCCTGATAATACAGGACAGACGCCTTGCGATTAAGTATCTGAACAAATTTCAGGAAGTGTACGATTATTCAAAAAGACCGAGTATTGATGCAACAGTGAGAGTGGGCAGGCAAAAGGGCCCTACAATTATTTATTCAAACTTACTCAAACATTCAGAAAATACGTATGATATTTTCACTATATCAGGACAAAAACTTAAGTCACTGGATAAAACAGCACATGGAATATATTTTCTGATAGACAAGAAAAAAATATGAAGAATATTGAGATAATTATATCAAAACCACCATTAGACATCCATAATCTTTATCTTAATTCACTGTAATAGCCATACTTTTAGAAACAAATACTATTTCTGTACCCTTACACAATTTTTCGCTTTTTCACGCCAAACTCTTTATAATACACATAATAAGGAGGTGCATATGCTCAAAATGTTAAAACATATACATATACATAAAGATGGTGCAATCACTGCTACCATACTCCTCTCTATTATTCCCAATACGCTTTTTTCCCAGTATACGGACTGGATTAACTATACCAACGGACAACAGGTACACCAGATTGCAATACATGAAAATGAAGTGTGGATAGCCACGGAAGGAGGACTTGTTATGCTTGATACTGCAACGGACTCAATGACATTTTATAACCATGTAAATTCCAATCTACCTCATAACAGGGTTTTTACTATTGCAATAGACGCATATGGTAACAAATGGGTAGGTATGCGGGAAGGAGGAGTTGCAAAATTTGATGGTACAAACTGGACTGTATATAATACCTCAAACTCAGGCTTACCTTCCAATGATGTCTATACAATTGCTATAGATTCAAGTGGTAATGAGTGGATAGGAACACTCTGGGAAGGAGTTGCGAAATTTGATGGTGTAAACTGGACGGTATATAATACCTCAAATTCAGGCCTCCCCTATTTTCGAATTTATGCTATAAGTATAGACGCCAGCGATAACAAATGGATCGGAACGGATGGAGGAGGTCTTGCAAAATTTGATGGTACAAACTGGACTGTCTACAACACCTCGAATTCAGACCTGCCTTCTGATGTAATTCTCTCCATTGCCATAGATACAGATGGCAATAAATGGATTGGGACAACTAATGGTCTTGCAAAATTCGATGGTGTAAACTGGACTGTGTATACTACATCAAATTCAGACCTGCCTTCAAATTACGTTTATGCTATTGCTGTAGATACAAATGGCAATAAATGGATATGCACAGAGAATGGTCTTGCAAAATTTGATGGTACAGACTGGACTGTGTATCACCCGTATAATTCCGGCCTGCCAGACAATGATGTTGAAGCGATTACCATAGACGCAAACGGCAACAAATGGATAGGAACGTTTCGTAATGGCCTTGTAAAATTTGATGGTGTAAACTGGACCGTGTACAATACATCTAATTCTGGTCTGCCCGATATTTACAATGATGTTACTGCTCTCGCTATAGACGAAAACGGTTATAAGTGGATAGGAACTTTTATAGGCGGTCTTGCAAAATTTGATGGTACAAACTGGACTGTTTACAACACCTCAAATTCAGACCTATCTGATGACTTCATTCTTACTATTGCCATAGATGCAAGCGATGACAAATGGATAGGTACATGGTCTGAAGGCCTTATAAAATTTGATGATGTAAACTGGACCACATATGATACCTTAAATTCAGACCTGCCTGATAATCGTGTCAATGCTATCACCATAGATGCAAATGGTAACAAATGGATAGGAACAAACAGAGGCCTTGCAAAATTTGATGGTACAAATTGGGCCGTATTCACAGTATCAAATTCAGACCTGCCATCTGACACCATCTATGCTATTTCTATTGATTCAGATGGTAACAAATGGATAGGAACAGAAAATGGGCTTGCAAAATTTGATGATGTAAATTGGACCATATATGATACCCTAAATTCAGACCTGCCCGATAATGAAGTTTATGCCATAGCCATAGACTCCAGCGGGAACAAATGGATAGGAACGATGGGAGGTGGTCTTGCAAAATTTGATGGAACAAACTGGACTATATTCAATATATTTAATTCAGAACTTCCTTCCAACTACATTAAAGTTGTCGCGATAGATACAGGCGGTAATAAATGGATAGGAACAGAAAATGGCCTTGTAAAATTTGACGGTGTAAACTGGGCTGTATATAAGAGGTCTAATTCAGGTCTACCTGACAATTTAGTTAAAGCCATTGCTATTGATGATAGTGGCAATATATGGATAGGTACTATAGGTGGAGGACTTGCTGTTTTTACAGGTGAAACGTGGATTACCGAAAAAGAAAATAGTAAATCTGATACTCACATCCTTGCAATATCCAATATCTCATGGAAAAATGAACTTAAAGTGAGATACACACTTCCCAGTGACGGATATATCAACATTTCTCTTTATAATCTTACAGGCCAGAGAGTTGCGATTATTGTAAATGGATACAAAAGTATGGGTGAATATACTATAAATTATAATACGAAGAACCTGCACCCAGGTGTTTACCTAATAAGATTAAAAGGAGAGGGGATAGAAGACGTAAGAAAAGTTATGTTGCTTAGGTAGAATAATGACAAAATATAGCGGGGCATATTGCCCCGCTTTTAACCCCTCACTGTTCCCTAAAAATATAACAAACATTCTACTTCTCTACTTGTATAATAGTATTTTCTTTTCTGCCCTTCTTCTATTCTGCTTCAAAAATATATCCCACCGGGAATATTTTTTATATTTACCCTGTGAAACCCTTTTCCTCTGCCTTTTATTCTTCTTACCTCTCTACCATCCACTCCATAGATGGAGATAGTATATGGCACTTCTTTTCCCACGTAGTATAGAATTAAAACTCCACTGCTGTTTACTGCCAAAACATCAATGTAAAGGTCATCCTTTAATTTTTCCTCTTCAATTCCCGATGGGTCAAATGAGGGGGGCGGTCAAGAAAAGTGTGTCTTGCGGTTTAATCATTGTAGAATCTTTCCTGAAAAACAGCATAGAGGAAATGTTTAACTTTAGCCAGTGGAGGTATTGTTTTACTCCATCTACCAGTGTGTAGTTCTTTAAACACCAGAGATAGTTTTATTTCAAGGTGTTTAAGTGAATGGAAATAACCACTGCTTTTTCAAACAAACTGAATCCGTGTTCGTACGACACTGCATTTTTTACGGAGTTGAGGTATTCTTTTGCTTTTGTGAACTTAGAAGGTGTAAGATCGGTAGTATACCCAAAAATTGTGTAAACGAGGAAGGAGATAAAAAATAATGTAAAGAGAAGAAGAAGGAGGAGGCAGAAATGGGGAGTAAGAGGAGAGAAAAGAGCCCAGTAGAAGAGCATATAAGTGCGGTAGCGAATCATTACATAGAGAGGATGCAGGCAGGAGAGAACATC
>Ga0256833_1000783_pt1 | contig 24274 bp, 17 predicted proteins | sample 356284metaG_FD_190535 | JGI IMG/M metagenome (GOLD analysis project Ga0256833, IMG submission 190535) | Hydrothermal vent microbial communities from Mid Atlantic Ridge, Atlantic Ocean - 356-284 | ecosystem: Environmental > Aquatic > Marine > Hydrothermal vents | place: Atlantic Ocean: Mid... | reverse complement strand
GCTGCCCAGGATGATTTGCAGGAGGGCGGGAAGACAGCCGGGCGGCTCTTGTTCGGGCGGCGGTGGCGGCGGGGAGGGCGGAGAGGGTGGTGGCGGCGTGGGCTCCGGCGCCGGCTCCGGCGCGCCCGATCGGGCCATCTTCCAGGCGGCGTAGGCGTTCACCCGGCCCGAGCCCTGGGTGTTCAGGCTCAGCTCCAAATCCACCGCCGTGGCCTTGAAGATGTCCTTGATCTGGCGGGGAGAAAGGGCGGGGTTGGCGGCCAGAAGCAACGCGGCCACGCCCGCAGCATGCGGCGTCGCCATGCTGGTGCCGGAAAGAGAGGTGTAATGCGCATTCACCGGCCCGCCCAGCGAGGTGTTCGCCGCTCGCGCCGAGATAATATTCACGCCGGGCAGCACCACATCGGGCTTGACCCGCCCGTCGGAGGTGGGCCCGCGCGAGGAGAAATTAGCGACGTCATCGTTATCGGTGCTGGCGCCAATGGTGATGACCTCGCGGGCGCAGCCGGGCGCGCCCACGGTGCGCGAGCCCGGGCCGCTGTTTCCGGCGGCGACCACCACCGCAACGCCTCGTCCTACTGCCGCGTCGCAGGCTTCGGAAAGCGCGTCGGTGCCATCGCAACTCATGCTGCTGCCCAGGCTGAGATTGACCACCTGAGCCTTGTGCGACACCGCCCAATCCAGGCCCGCCATCACATCGCTCATGCGGCCGCTGCCCCTATCATCCAGCACTTTGGCGATATACAAATCCGCGGCCGGGGCCACCCCGCGATATTTGCCCTGACTGGCCGCGCCCGTTCCGGCGATGATGCCGGCGACGTGGGAGCCGTGCCCGTTGCCATCTTGCGCCGATCCCTTGCCAGAAAAGTCCTCGGCCGCCCGCACCCGATCTTTGAGATCCGGGTGATTCATGTCGCAGCCGGTGTCCAGAATGGCCACCTTCACGCCCGCCCCCTCATCGCCCTGAGCCCAAACTTTTTTGGCTCCGATGTGAGGAACAGAGACATCCAACAGCGCGTGGACGGGCATGTCATACCAGATGCGCTCCACCGCCGGATGTGCGGCCAGTCGGTCGATCTCATCGGGCGTGGCCTCGATGGAAACGCCGGGGACCAGATCGAATGTGCGCTGCGGCGTGATGGCGGCGTCCGCCGCAAATGCCGCTACAGGCATTTCTCGCGGCTGACGATAACGCACGATGATGGGGATGGGCCGGGGTTCGATCTCCGCTGCAGCCGATCGCGCCATCGAGAGCGCTTCGCGCAGCGAAGGATGAATTTTGGCGCTGGACATGGGGGACACCTCTCAGAATGCGCGCAAGACCTGGTCCGGCTCAATGCGTTGCACCCAGGGTTCTTCCGCCAGCGCCATCAAAGCATGGGCTGGACCCTCCACCGCCAGAGACGGCAGCAATTGCAAACGACGCCTGATATTGCATCCTGCATCCCGCACAGCCAGTTCTATCTCGGGTGAAAGCGTCTTTGTGCGGATGATGGCGGCGACGGCGTCGTCGGGGTGCTGGTGTAGCCAGGACCAGAATTCGGGGGAAATTTTATTCTGCATGGAATAATCATAAACTTGTGAGAATTGTTTGTCAATCATAAAGCAAACGCCCGCAGATGGGACATTTTACCGTCTGCCCCTCATGCACTTTTTGCACCACTGCGGTGGGCAAAGACGCCCCGCAACCGCCACAGCTCCGTCCATTCATCTGGACCACCGCCAGACCGCCCAGTTTCTTGCGCATGGCCTCATAACGCTTTAAATCCGCCGCGGGCAGTGTGGCGACAACCTGCTCCCGTTTCGCCTTCAGGCCGCGAGCATGAACGACCAGCGCCTCTTGCTCCTTTTCCAGCGCCGTTTTCTTCTCCTGCCAGGCCTGTTTCATGGCGGCAAAAGCGTTCTGCGTCTCGGCCAGTCTTTTTGCCGCTTCCTCTTGCTCCAGCAGCGCCTCCAACGCAGATTCTTCCAGCGTGGCCAGATGTCGTTTCAGTGATTCGATATTCTGCTGCATGGACACCTGTTCCCGGGCGTCTTTGATGCGCCCGCCATAAAGCTGCTTTTCCAGCATGGTTATCTTATCAGAAAGCTCCGTCACTTTTTCATCCCGCTCCCGGCGCTGCTTGCGCCAGTGTTTCAGTCGGGCTTCGGCCTCCTTCATCTGCTTCAGCATAGCTTGTAGTTCGGGCGAGGGCTGCATGGCCTGCTTGTTTTCGGCAAACTGACGTCTGTCAGCATCCAGCGCCAGATCGATTTTCTGCAATGTCGCCAGCAATTTGATGGTCTGCATAAGTCCTGTGGGATGAGTGCGTTGAATCGTACCGAGGCAGCCCGATTGTAGCACAACCCGCAGGGCGACTCAAACGTTAGGCGTAGAGCAGATGCGTTTCAAAGCGGGGGCCCGCGCCTGAAGCGTCCGAGTTCACTCGGTCAGTGCGCCATCGGACAGTTTGCCCCAAAATTGAACCGCACCCACAGAGAGCCGCGGAGGAAAACAGGAGCTTACAGAGGCATTTGGGGAGATTTCTCTGTGTTCCTCTTTATTGGAGTCTGGCGAAAATCATTTTGGCCGCTTTTCAAGTCATTTTTTGACACAAATTAAGCGAATTTATCGAATTTTTCTCTTCTTTTTTCGTATAATTCGTGTCAATTCGCGTCAAAATCAAAAACGCCAGAGTCCAGCTCTTTGGTTCTGGCTCAGCCAGGTCAGGACGCATCCAAATGTATTGGCGTCAGTCTTCCATCTCGCGGATTTGATGCGCCAGTACGATGGCTTCGGCCACCACGCGCATGGGTTTGCGCGAATCCATGGAGAGCTTCTGAATGCGCCGGAAGGCTTCTCGCTCGCTCATGCCCTCTTTGTCCATCAACAGTCCCTTGGCCCGATCCACCGCCTTGCGCGTTTCCAGGGTGCGGCGCAGGTCTTTAGCTTCTTTTTTGATGACGCGAAATTCCCTGAAACGTTCCAGCGCCGTTTCAATGGCCGGAACCAAATCCGCCTCGGAAAACGGCTTGACGAGATAGCCGACCACGCCCGATTCCTTGGCGCGCTCCACCAGGTCGCGCTGGCTGTAGGCGCTGAGCAGCAGCACAGGCGCTATCTCCTCCGATGTCAGAATCTGTGCGGCATCAATGCCATCAAAATCGTCGCCCTCGAATCGAATGTCCATAATGACCAGGTCGGGCTTCAGTTTGCGGGCCATTTCCACGGCGGTGCGCCCGTCGCTGGCCTCGCCAATGATCAGATAGCCCTGATCTGTAAGCATTTCGCGCAGATCGCGGCGAATCAGGGATTCATCGTCGGCAATGATGATGCGTGTTCGTAGTGCTGATGTCATTGTTCTTTGCCTCCGAGGGCATCCTTGGGGAAGATCAATCTTGCCCGGGCGCCCCCCTCTGATCGAGTAGTGAATGTAATAGTTCCTTTCAGATCATCCTGCACCAGAGTGCGGATAATGTCAAGACCGATGCTGGCATTCTCCTCCGGAGAAAAATCAGCCGGGAGTCCCTGGCCGGTGTCCTCCATAATCAGCTCGACATGATCACCTTTATCATGGAGATAAATACGAATCTCGCCCGCCTGTTGTTCCCTGAAACCATGCTTGACAGCGTTGAGCAGCAATTCATTGAACACCAGCGAACAGGTCGTGACCTTGTTGGTGGGCAGAATGACATCATCCGCCTCTGCAACGCGAATACGGATATGCCGATGCGGCCCCACCATGCTCGCCTGCGTTTGCGGAACGATCTGCATGATCACATCTTTCAGATTCAGCGTCTCACCCTCGCCATAAGAGAGGGCTTCGTGGATGACCGACATGCTGAGAAGGCGGTTGCTGGCTTCCTGCAGAAGCTGCCGGGCCTCTTGGGACTGCGCCCGCCGAATCTGCATCCGCATAACCGAGATCAACAATTGCAGATTGTTCTTCAGGCGGTGATGCACCTCCTTGATCATCGCCGATTTGACCTTCAGCTCCTGATCCATCTCCCGCTCTTCGGTGATATCATTGACCAGCAGCAACGCCCCATAGCGATCGCGTGACTTGCCGCCCCAGCGTAGATTTTCCCAAAAACTGAGATGATCGGGTTGGCCGAAAAGCGGGATCACGCTGCGCTGCAATACGCGATCGCGGATGATGTCTTCTGAGAAAATACAGCGATTTTCCTCCCAGGCCCGCCGCACCAGATCGTGATCGCCAGCGGCCACTTCATCCAGCGTGCGCAGACGCAAATCGTCCAGATAACCCATGCGGCGATAAACATTGGCGGCGATGCCGCTGAGATAACGATAACGCCACAAACCATCGATGAAGATAATGCCGCTGCGATCGGTAAAAGGCGGCAGCGTTTCGCATCCCCGAAAATCTCCCCGCACCAGCATCCAGAAAAAATGAGCCAGCGCCCGCTGGAAAGAACGGGCGCGCCGTTTATGGCGGGTGATTTCCACGGCATTGGTGCAAGCCCCCACCGCAGCGATTACCTGGCCCGATTCACCCAGCACCGGCCACATCTGTTGCTGCACCTCGGTGCGCACATCGGGGATCTCCTTCAGCACATGAGAATCATAAACGCCTTTGGTCACCGCCTGCCACATCCAGGGGCGTTCTTCCCGAGTAAGGCAGCGTCCCGCCTGAGGCGTGTCATAAAGCGTAGCCATAGCGTGGGATCGGGCGTGGATGGCCACGCAAAACTGTTCGTCCCCAGGGAAAAATAAAAAGATATCAGATCTGGAAACATCCGCGGCGATGGGCAGCGCCTTGCGCACCCGTGCCAACAACTCGCGTTCCCCTTCTGTGAGCGCGTCGAGGCTGCGCTTCCAAATAGCTTCATCCAGATCGAAATACTGACTTTCCACGGAGATCTTCTTTGATCGCAGGAGTAGAGAGGGGGTGTCGGCGACGACGAGATGCCAAAAAGGAGGGCCGATGGTCTCCCATCGGCCCAACGTAGTCGGGGCGGGGCGATTCGAACGCCCGACCTCTTGAACCCCATTCAAGCGCGCTACCGAGCTGCGCTACGCCCCGACGACAGTTGCAAGTATAGCGAAAGAGCCCCGGCATGTCAAGTTTTTTGGCGATCAAAGCGGCGACGCCCGCCCATCGACGCCCGGCGTCTCTCGGATATGACCTGATTATGTTATACTTGCCGCCGACGACAGGATAAGCTGATGATCGACCATCTTTTTTCTCTCTTTTCCAATCGGGCTCGGTGGCCGGGGCTGCTTTTGATGCTGATGACAGTTTTGCCGCTGACAGCGTGCGGTCGCGCGCCCCAAACGCCATCCGCGCCTGTGGCTGCGCAACCATCCGCCTCCCGGACCGCCACAGATGCGCCAGCGCCCGCCGCCACCTTGACCCCCACGCCAACGCTTCCGCCGACATCGACGTCCACAACCACCGCCCTCCCCACGCTGACGCCGACGCCGACGCCCGGCCCCACCGTCTCGCCAGATATTGCCGCGGTGCCGGCAGTGGTGCGTCAGGGCGATTTTCTCTCCACCATCGCCGCCCGCTATCGCGTTTCGCTGGATGCGCTCATCAGCTATAACGCCATCGAAAATCCCAACGCGGTGGCCGTAGGCCAAAGGCTGATGATCCCTTATCAGACGAATCGTTTCACCCCGGATCAAACACTTCTGCCCGATAGCGAACTGGTGTATGGCCCCGCCTATCTTGATTTTGACGTTGCGGCTTTTGTCGCCCAACAGGATGGTTGGCTGGCCCACTACGCCAAACCCTGGTTCGATGGACAGACCCTGAGCGGGGCGCAACTGGTGGATTATGTGGCCATGCGTTATAGCGTGGGCCCGCGCGTCCTCCTGGCCATGCTGGAGGCCCGTAGCGGCTGGGTGACGAATCCCGAAGAGCCGCAAGCACAGGAACGCGATTTTCCCATGGGGCATCTGGCCAACGGCGGGGGTCTGGAAGTGCAGTTGGAATGGGCCGCCGCCGCCCTCAACAGCGGCTTCTACGGCTGGATGGAACGGGGCGAGACCGGCGTCCGTTTCCGGGATTACAGCATCGCCCGCGGCGCACCCGGGTTGAACCCGGGAACCATCGCCATCCAGCGCACATTGGCTCAGGATACGACTTTCTCCGGGCTGCCCGCCGAGCTCGACGCCTTTATGGACGCTTATCACCGCCTGTTTGGCGATCCTTTTCAATATGATCAAGGGCGCATATTGCCCAGGGGGTTGCAACAACCCTCGCTGGCGTTTCCCTGGGAACCGGGCGAGTGGTGGTATCTGACCGGCGGACCGCATGGCGCCTGGGGCGCAGGCAGCAGTTGGGCGGCATTGGATTTTGTGCCGCAAGACGCGCCTATCGGCGCATGCGCCCCGGCGCAAACCTGGGCCCGGGCTGCGGCGTCGGGCCTGGTGGTGCGAAACAACCGCGGCGAGTTGCTGGAGGATCTGGATGGAGATGGCGATATGCGCACCGGCTGGGTGCTGCAATATCTGCATATCGCCGACCGCCCGCCCGCAGGAACGCATTTACAAATCGGCGATCCCATCGGGCGCCCCTCCTGCGAGGGCGGACGGGCCGCCAGCTCCCATCTGCACATCGCCCGCCGCTACAATGGCGTCTGGGTGGCCGCGGGCGGGCCCATCCCCTTGCAACTGGATGGCTGGACCGCATTTGCCGGGAATTCGGCCTACGCCGGGGGCATGATCGGGCCGCAGGGCCAAAAAATCACCGCCTGCGATTGCCGCGAAGAGAACATCAATGGTATCTTGATTGGCAAATAGCAACTGCCGGAAGGTTGTAACGTTTTTTCGCCCTGACCTCTCTAAAATAACAGACGTCGTGCGGGCGTCCTGTTTTGCCAATTGTCCATTTCGATCCAACGAGGTGCATCATGCTTGAATCTTTAATCGCCCATCCCCAAACCGGGGAATTCTCCATGGAACTCACCGGGCTGGAAGACCCGCAGCACATGTGGCGGCGACTTATCGCCTATCTGGGGCTGGAAGACGAAAATGTCATCGTGGCCATGCGTCGCACATCCGAAACCCTGCTCAGAGACGCAGCCGAATTCGTGGTCGGGGCCTACGATTATCTGGCAAGCTTCGATGAGACCGCCTCGATTTTGGGGTGGGAGCAAGAGATGGATGAAGAACACCTGGAGGAGCGCCGTCAATTTTTCGCCACCTGGATGGCCCGGGCCATTGGCGTGGATCTCAGCGATGAATTCGCCCGGTATCTCTTTCAGGCCGGCATTCTGCACGCCGGGCATGGGCCGCGGGCCACGCACACGCCGCCGCAATGGGTGATGGGCGCCGTCTCCATGGTGCAGGCCCATTTCGCCGAACGCATTCTGCATTATGGCCACGAGCGGGAACTGGCGGCTATCGCCATCGGCGGCTGGGATAAATATCTGATGTTGCAGAATTATCAGATGTTGGCCGGATATGAGGCCGCCCGCAAGCTGGATGACGGCCCGCTCACCGTTGTCATCAAGCTCTATGGCAAATTGCAGGCCATGGCCGAGCGCGAGGAGCAGACCGTGCACATCCACAGCGATGATATGCTGGCGGATGCGCTGCGTAAATTCTTCAACTATCATCCCGTTCTCCGGCAGGAATTTTTTGAAGTGAGTTGGCGCGCACCCGAGGGCGATGTGGAGGCGACCTGGTCCACTGATTTCGAGAAAGTCTACGTTCCCCGTCAGGGGCCCTATTGGCGCATTTTGCTCAACGGCAAAGAAGTTCGCTATCACGGCGGTTTTGATCAGCCGTTGAACGCAGGCGACGTCATCGCTCTCTTCCCTCCCGGGCGCTGAGCTTCCCGCCCCCCTTTCATCAACGTCCGATCATGCGTCCATCTCTCGCCTTTGCCCGAAAATACGCCTTTCTCGCCCTATTAATCCTTGTTCTCGCCGGATCGACAGGATCCTTTTTGCGCTTTGGCCTGGCTTATGGCATGCCTGCAGGCTGGGGCGAATTTCACAACGTTATCCATGCTCACAGCCACACCATGTTCGGCTGGACCATTCTCGCCCTGATGACGCTCATCTGGCGGCGCTTGCCTGCGTACACTGGTCAGCCCTTGCCCAGAGGCGTGCGCTGGCAAATGGCGGCAACGCTGCTCTTTTCCCTCTCTCAGCTCGCCGCCTTCTGGCCCAACGGCTACGGGGTGACGCAAATCGGTTCGGCCCAACTGCCCCTGGGAGCCATGAGCGCCGGGTTTGCGGGATTGACCTGGTTTTGGTTCATGGCGCTATATTGGCGGGCCACCCGCAACATGGCCCGGACGCCGCAGCCGGTGCACCTGTGGAATTGGGCCATCATTCTACTTTTCATCGCCAGCATGGGGGCCATGGCCGAGCCCGGTCTCATGGCCGCAAAAATCGAAATTGACTTCGTCAAACAGCTCTTTCTGCACCTTTTCCTCGATCTTTTCACCACCGGCTGGCTGCTGCTGGCGGTCTTTGGGGCCATTGTCGCCTGGCTGGAGGACAAAAAATCGATGAATGACCTGCCGGCAGCGAAACTTCTGGCTGTCTTTCTCCTTCCTACATTTCTGCTGGGCATGCCCCCCGATTATCTTCCCGCCTGGTTATTCTGGATCGCTTCCTTTTCCAACCTGGCGGCGGCGGGGGTGATTGCAATTTATCTCTATCGATTCTTTCGGCGACGGGATGATCTGCCCTTGCTGGTGAAATTCGGATTGCTGGGTCTGCTGGTGCAGATCGGCTCCGCCTTGCTGATGATCGTTCCGGGCGTTTGGGCCTGGGGAGCGGGCGCACTGCGCATTTTCTATCTGCATGACATGCTGCTGCTGTGGACTTCCAGCGCCCTGCTGGGCCTGCTGGCGGCCGAATTCGGTCACCGTAAATGCGCCTGGCTAAACTGGGCCCAATGGCTGTGGATCGTCGGCGTGAGCGTCATGTGGCTGGCATTGCTGTTGGGCGGCTTTGTGCGCTGGCTGCCGCTTTCGGGCAGAAGTCTGCTGGCGACGGCCGCCTGGGCCAGTGTGCTCATTGTGTTGGGCGCGCTCATGGCCATGAAGGCCTTTCCGCCATTTTCTCGCACCGCCTGACTTCCGAAGCCGCACGGGTGTGATATACTGAGCGAGATCGGAGCTTTTACGCCTCCTGTTTTCACGCTTCCCCTCTCATGTCCGAATTCTTCCAGCAGCTTTCTTATCCCAAGCATGAACATCTGGCCGACGCACCGGCCCTGGATGTGCGCGATCTGACGGTGCGTTATGGCGATTTTCTGGCGCTGGATCACATCACGTTTCAGATGCGGCGTCAGGAGCGGGTGGCGGTGGTGGGTCCCAACGGTGCCGGCAAGAGCACGTTATTCAAGGCCATCAGCGGCATCATCAAGCCCACTTCGGGCGAAATACGCATCTTCGGACAACCGCCCGGCGGGCATATCTGCATCGCCTATGTGCCGCAGCGCAGTCAGATCGACTGGCATTTTCCGGTGACAGTGGCGGATGTGGTGATGATGGGCCGCAGCGGCAAGATCGGGCTCTTTCGCTGGCCCTCGAAGCGGGACTGGGAGATCGTGTATGACGCTCTGGCGTTGGTCGATATGAAGGCGTTGTCCAAACGTCAGATTGGCGAGCTTTCGGGCGGGCAGCAGCAGCGGGTGTTTTTGGCCCGGGCCCTGGCTCAGGAAGCGGAGCTTTTGTTGCTGGATGAACCTTTTACGGGCTTGGACGCACCCAGTCAGGAGGCCATTCTTCATATTTTGAATATTGTACGGGAACGGGGCGTGACAGCCCTGGTCTCCACCCATGATCTCGATTTGGCGGCCCGCAGTTTCGACCGCATGATGCTGCTCAATCATAGAGTCATCGCCTATGGCCCGCCCGAGCAGGTGTATGTGGCCGACAATCTCATCCAGGCGTATGGCGGGCACATACACGCACTCTCCTTCGAGACCCAAACCCCCAGGGAATTGATCCTGGCCGATTCTTGCTGTGAAGGCCCGGACGAGCATCGCTGGAAGAAGTAGGTTTTTATGCCCCACTTTCCCATTCCCGACGCCCCCGTTTTCATCATCCATTATCACGAAATTGGTTTGAAACGGGGCAATCAAAGCTATTTCGAGAGCATTCTCAAGCGTAACATCCAACGGCGGCTGGGGGATTTCCCCGAGGCCCGGGTGCGCCACGCCCGCAACCGGCTGCTGGTGCGCGGGCTGAAGTCGGAGGATGCGCCCGAAGTCCTGGGCCGATTGCAAAAGGTCTTTGGCATCGCTCACATCAGCGTTGGAACCGAGGTTGAAGCGACCATGTCCGCCATGCAGGCCGCGGCCCGGAAATTGGTGCAGGAACTTGACTTCGACTCTTTCGCCGTGCGCCCCAAGCGGGCCGAAAAACATTATCCCTTCACCTCCATGGATATCGGCCGGGAGGTGGGCTCGGCTGTGTGGGAGGTCTCGCACGCCCGGGTGGACCTGAATCAGCCCGATCTCGAGGTCTATGTGGAGGTGGTGCAGGACAAGGCTTATGTCTTCGCCGCTCGCGCGCCCGGGCCGGGAGGCTTGCCAGTGAGCGCCAGCGGTCGGGCGGTGGTGTTGTTCAGCGCCGGTTTCGATGCGCCGGTGGCGGCCTGGCGCATGATGAAGCGCGGTCTCAGCTTGCATCTGGTGCATTTTCACGGCCAGCCCCACACCGATGACGCCAGCGTGCGCAAGGCTCGGGAGCTGGCCAGCGTGCTGGCGGAATGGCACGGGCGCATCCGTCTCACCATCATCGCCTTCGCCCCGGCCCAGGAGATCATCGCCGTGGAGACGCCTCAGCGCTTCCGCACCATCCTCTATCGGCGCATGATGATGCGAGTGGCCACGCGGCTGGCGTGGAAAAACCGGGCGCGGGCGTTGATCACCGGCGAATCGCTGGGACAGGTGGCCAGCCAGACTCTGGCCAATATGGCCGCCATCGAGGACGCGGCCGGTTTCCCCGTGCTGCGTCCCCTTATCGGCTTCGATAAGCAGGAAATTCTGGATGAGGCTCAGCGCATCGGCACGTATGACATCAGCGCCCGGCCCCACGATGAATCCTGCACCCTGTTCATGCCTCGCCGGGTGGCGACCGCGGCCAAACTGGAGGAAGTGATCGAGGCGGAATCGGGCCTGGATATCCCCTGGATGTTGGATCAACTCATGGCCGAGGCCGAGACCGAAGTGATTCTTCCGAGCTGGTGGGTGGACGGGGTGAGCAATCGCTGAGAGGGAGCCTGCGAGGGTCAGCTTCTGCGGGGGATGAATGCGGGGCGCGATTCGAGATGGGGCGAAGCCCCGGCTGCGGAAATGACGAAGATGGACGGAGGTTGATGGACGTAGCCGACAATATTCTTTCCCCTTCGATTATCTTCGTTTCATCACCCGTCCATCTTGGCGGGCGAGATGGCCCCCTGGGATAAGTTGCTTACGCCACGCCCAAGCGTTTCAGCAGCATGGGCATCCCCCGCTGCACATAGTCTTCGATAATCTCCGCCGTTCGATCATATTCCCATTGCTCCCCGCCATAGGGATCATCGATGCCCGCGTGATCGCCCGACAATTCGCTGAGCAGCAGCGTTTTCACAATCGCCCGCGGCCAGGTGACGAAAATAGAGCGGCGATGCTGCTCCTCCATCACCAAAATGACGTCCGCCCTCTCCACCAGGTTTGCTGTGAGTTGTTTGGCCCGATGCTCGCTGATATCCAGTCCGCGTTGGGCCATGGCGTTGACCGATCCCTGGCTGGCGGGATGCCCCACCATGGCGTAAGTCCCGGCGGAATCCACCCGCACATTATCAGTCAGGCCGCGCGCCGCCATCTCTTTGCCGATGAGCGCCTTGGCCATGGGGGAGCGACAAACGTTTCCGGTGCAGACGACGAGTACATTTTTCATGAGAGCATTTCCGATGCGGGTGATAGAAAATCGGCCCGCCCCCCGAAAGCTGGGAACGGGCCGAGATATTATTTTCTTGAAGCTTGGTCAGGCGATGACCGGTTGCAGGAGCCCATAATCGCCGGTGCGGCGGCGATAGAGGACGTTGATCTGCCCTTCGTCGGCGTTGAGAAAGACGAAAAAGTCATGCCCCAGCATCTCCATCTGCTCGGCGGCCTCGATGGGATCCATGGGATACACCTCGAAGCGCTTTGTTTTGACGATGCCGCCATCGGATTCCTCTTCCTCCATCAGCAACTCGGCTACCGGAGACATGCTTTCTTCCATGATGTTGGCTTCGGCAATGGCCCGCTTGTGATTCCGGGCCCGCTTGCCCTTGTAACGCCGGATGCGACGTTCCAGCTTATCAGAAACCGCATCGATGGAGGCGAACATATCGCCGGAGCGCTCTTCCGCCCGCAAAATGGTGCGGCGGCTGCGCACTGTCACCTGCGCCACCTGCCGATCGGATGCACTGCGGGTCGGCTCCTCGCGTAACTCCACTCTGATTTCATCGATATCCGGCAAATACTTCTCCAACCGTCCTATTTTCTTTTCGACATACTGTCTCAGCCAGTCTGTCAACTCTACATTGTGGGTCTGGATGATCAGGTTCATCATGGTGAGACACTCCTTTTGATTATCCGGCGTGACCTGTGGCAAGTCAGCCAGAGGATGAGAGAGTTCGGGTGCAGGACGCGTGACGGGGACGGCTCCGATAAACGGATCCAACAACAGACCACATGCGCGCACACCTGTTCCTTGAACCCACTTGCTTGCTGCATACCGAAAGTCGTCGTCGTTCAGGCATCACTACACTAACTCCTTGCCATAGTATAACATGAATTTTGCTGTTCGCCAATAGATTTTTTGGCGGTGATTACCCATAAGTCGATAACAAGGCCCGCTTGCCACTGCTCCACCAGACTTTCGAGGTCTCGCAGACCTCGAAAGTCTACAGCCGACGCGGCTTTTGTAAGATATGGGTAATCACCGCATTTTTTGATGTCTGTCATCTGTTTATTCCCTGATTCAGGATGGAATCTCGGGCAATGTGCGATGTTCTCATTTTGGGGTCTTCACAAACTTCCGCTTTCGTTGTATGATATGGACGTCAGGTTTCCTACATTCTTTCAATCAGGAGGCGCCATTCTCTTCAGACCCTGCCGATGTTCCTGTTAGATCCATTTAAATCCATCGTTTTCCCACCCACACGCTCCAAAGCATCTTTCATCAAACAATCTGACAATGATGTCACTTTCTTCAAAGGAGGATTTGCCATGAAGAAAAATTGGATGGTTCTATTCATGCTGTTGGCGATTCTGGCATTGGTGCTGGCCGGTTGCGGCGGTCAGGCAAAGCTGGGGACAGAGAAAAATCCCATCGTCATGTCTTTCGTCCCCTCGGGCGACACGCAGGAGATCATCGCCAGTGGCGATCAGTTGGCGCAGATGATTCAGGACAAGACCGGTCTGGTCATCAAGGCCAACGTCGGCACCGACTTCGCGGCTGTGCGTGAGGCCATGGGCGCGGGCAAGGCCCATATCGGCTGGATGAACACCTTCAACTATGTGCTGGCTCATGAAAAATATGGCGTGGACGTGGCGCTGGTGACGGTGCGTTTCGGCTCCACTTCCTACAAGGGCCAGATCATTGTCCGGGCCGATAGCGGCATCAAAACCCTGCAAGATCTGAAAGGCAAGGTCATGTGCTGGGTGGATCCCAATTCCACCTCCGGATACATCGTGCCCCGCATCATGCTGAAGGCCAACGGCATCGATCCTGACAAGGATTTCGCCAAGACCATCGAGGCCGGTTCTCACAACAATGTCGTCACGCAGGTTTACAACGGCGACTGCGACGCCGGCGCCACCTATGTGGACGCCCGCAGCTCGGTGGAGAAGGACATTCCCGACGTGAAGGAAAAAGTCATTGCCATCGCCACCACGGCCGATATTCCCAATGACAACGTTTCCTTCATCAAGGATTTTCCCAAGGCGGATCGAGACAAGATCGTCAACGCCCTGCTTGAGATCGCCAATTCCGAAGAAGGCAAGAAGGCTCTGAATGAGCTTTATTCTATCGAAGGGCTTGAAAAAGCTGATGACAGTTTCTACGACGCCTTCCGCGCTGAATTGAGCAAAGCGGGCATCAATATCGAGGATCTGGCTAAATAAGATTTTGTCGGCTCTCCGTGGCAGTCACCTCATTTTCCATAGCAGGTGACTGCCATTTTTTATGCCATCCCGTCGTCTTCAGCAGACCGCCGGGCTATTTGGCTGTCGATGATGAAAAAGATCGAAGGCCGCGACTTTTGCCAGACTTTTTGTTTCTGACCTTCGGTCTGACCATTAATCAGGAGGTGAGGCTTTGCTACGCGTCGAACATCTTACCAAAGTTTTTCCCGATGGCACCGTTGCGCTGAAAGATGTCAGCTTTGAGGTGAAAGAAGGCGAGTTTCTGGCTGTCATCGGACTTTCCGGTTCGGGCAAATCCACGCTGCTGCGCTGCATCAATCGGTTGATTGATCCCACTGAGGGCAAGGTGGTGTGGGATGATAAGGACGTTACGGCCGCCCAGGGGAAGGAGCTGCGGCGCATCCGTCGTCAGATCGGCATGATCTTCCAGCAGTTCAATCTGGTCAAACGCAGCACGGTGATGACAAATGTGTTGACGGGGCGTTTGGGATACGCCCATCCCGTCACCAGCCTTTTTCATATTTTCCCGGAGGAAGATTATAAACGAGCCCATGCAGCGTTGGAGCGGGTGGGTATTGCCGAAAAGGCTGATAATCGCGCCGATCAGCTTTCGGGCGGGCAGCAGCAACGGGTGGCCATCGCCCGGGCCTTGATGCAGGAGCCCAAGCTGATGTTGGCCGATGAGCCGGTGGCCAGCCTGGACCCGGTGCTGGCGCATTCCATTCTCCGCTATCTTGAGACGTTGAATCAGGAGGATGGGATTACCGTGATTTGCAGCCTGCATTTTCTTGATCTGGTGCATCGCTACGCCACCCGGGTCATCGGATTGAAGGATGGCGAGCTGGTCTTCGATGGTCTTCCCACCGAACTCACGCCGGAGAAATTCAAGGAAGTGTACGGCGAAGAGGCGGAGATCGTCACTGTCAGCGGCGAGAAGCTGTAGCGTGAATGCTTTGGTTTCGATTTCATTCCCGATAGGAGTTTGCCATGGGCAAGCGACGCTATCCTGACGGCTCCCCGGTGCGGGAGTCACGCGGCAACTGGCTGTCGCCTTTTCTTTCTTTTGTGATTCCCGGCGCCGGACAGGCTTATCTGGGACTTTATGCGCGCGGCGCTGGTATTTTTCTTTCGGTTATCGCACTGATTGCACTTATTTTATGGCAGGGGACGGGCGTTCTATTTGCGCCTGTGCTGGGGATTTGGGTTTGGAATGTGTGGGACGCCTGGCAGGTCGCCCGGGGACGCCGCCCCAAGTTTTCCATCCCTGTGCTGTTGGCCGCCATCGTTATTTATGGGCTGGCTTTTGTTTCCACCGAGGTGCAGCCCCAGCGCATGATCACGGGGTGGGATTCCATGGTGCCCTACGTCCGGGCGCTTTTCCATCCTGAGCTGATGGAATACGCCACCGAGGACAAAGTTGCGACCGCACCCATTCAGGTTCCCTGCGTCGAGCCTTTGCCGGAACCAGATCGCAAGCCCACCGAGAATCCCAAAATCATACTGGATAAGAAATGCGGTGCGGTGGGCGATACGCTTACATTGCATGGCGAGGGCTTTTTCCCGAACTTCGAGGGTGAGGTGTGGTGGCTCAACCCCATCGGCGATGCGCAGCGGGTCATCATCGATGACAAACAGGCCAAATTTATGACCGATGACCAGGGGCGATTCGATCTGGTCATCACGATCCCACAAGCTGTCCCCCTTTCGGAGCAACCCCCGCCCGGCCAGACGCAGACGCATCAGGTGCGGGCGGAGCAACATCGGCCCTACGGCAATCTACAGCCTACCCGAACGTTGAAGCTCGTTTGGGAGAAGATCGGCGAGACTGTGGCCCTGGCGTTTTTGGCCACGATTTTGGGTATGATTTTTGCACTGCCCATCAGTTTCCTGGCCGCCCGCAATCTCATGTTTCACAACCCTGTCACCAGGGTGATTTACTACATCGTGCGCACGTCCTTGAATATCGTGCGCTCCATCGAGACATTGATGTGGGCGATTATCTTTGCTGTCTGGGTGGGCCTGGGGCCGTTTGGCGGTATGCTGGCGCTGATGATTCATACCATCGCCGCCCTGGGCAAACTCTATTCCGAGGCCATCGAAAGCATCGATCCCGGTCCCATCGAGGCGGTGCGGGCCACCGGAGCCAATGATCTCCAGGTGATTGTCTACGCCGTCGTCCCCCAGATCTTGCCGACTTTCGCCTCTTTCACCCTCTATCGCTGGGACATCAATGTGCGGATGTCCACGGTCATTGGTCTCATCAGCGACGCCGGTCTGGGCTTTTTGGTCATCCAGTGGATCCGACTCAATCAGTTCTCGGCCATGGCCACGGCCATCCTGGCTATCATGTTCGTAGTCACCACCCTGGATTACGCCTCCAGCATCCTGCGCAAACGCATCATCGAGGGCAAACCCGCCAGCCCGAAGCAGAATCTGTTCGTTCGTTGGGGTAAATGGGCCATCGTTCTGGCTCTCTTCGTCGTCACCTTCGCCTGGTCCTGGAATGTGGCCGAGGTGAGTTTCACCAATTTGGTCACCGGGTTGCCTTCGGGCATGAAGCTGATGAAAGCATTCGCCGTGCCCGATCTTCTCGATCGTCCCACAGAGGCGCATTCGGTGCGGCAGCCATTGCCTGTGCCTTGCGGCGTTGCCGAGGCGCCTCAGCCGCCCGCTTCGGGCCCGCGCGTCGCGCTGCAACCCCAATGCGGCGATGTGGGCGATCCTCTGGTCATCGACGGTTACGATCTGCCCCCCAACACCCATGTCTCCATCCGCTGGGAGATGCCTGATGGCTCCTTCCTGCGGGTCAAATCCAATTGCTGCGACACCGACGCATCGGGCCGGGTGCATCTGGAAACGAAAATCAGCCCCCTCATGGAGATAGGAGAGGATAGCCCGCCGGGAAGCGTTGGTTATGTCGGCATCAACTGGGAGGAGATAGTCGGGGGGCCGCGCATCAGCAAAACGGTCAAGACCGTGGCCAATCTGGCGTTGATCACGCTGTTGATGGCGCTACTGGCCACCACCTTCAGCTCCTTCTTCGCCATCCCCCTCAGCTTCTTCGCCGCCCGCAACATCATGGGCGACACCCTGTTCGGGCGTATCGTGTACAATGTGTTCAAGATGGGCTTCAATCTCACGCGTTCCATCGAGCCCATGATTTTGGTCCTGATCATGGCTGCGTGGGTGGGAGCCGGGCCTTTCGCTGGCGTGTTGGCCCTGATTTTGAACAACATCCCCAACCTGGGCAAACTCTTCGCTGAGACCATTGAGCAGATCGATGAGGGCCCGGTAGAAGCCATCATCGCCACGGGCGCCAACAAACTGCAAACCCTGGTTTATGCAGTGGTCCCCCAACTGGTGCCGCCATTCCTGGCCTTCATTCTCTATCAATGGGATATCAATATCCGCATGTCAACAGTCATCGGCTTTGTGGGCGGCGGCGGCATCGGCCAGCAATTCCGCCTGTGGGTGGGATTGAACCAATACGACAAAGCGGGCACCGCCGTCTGGGCCATCGTGATCATGGTTTGGAGCATGGACTATCTCAGCGCCAAGGCCCGTGAAAAACTCATCTGATCCCAATGCAGTTCATATCGATTAGCAATACTTTCAACCCGAAGCCCGGCGTGGATGCCATGCCGGGCTTCATAATTTTGCAAAATCGTTTGACAAGAGTCCCCTAACAATTTATAATCTTCATTACAATCCCGCTTTCTGCACAGGTTGGTTTCTGATGCAGAAACAAAAAATGCTGGTTGCCCGAAGTTTCATAAAGCAGACGTGAGTCCGATTTCGGGATTTCATTGCTGTGAAATTGGCATGGGGGCGTTTGCTCCCTGCTGCAAATCGAATCACTCTTCATTCGTTCTCTAAAAGGAGGAGAATCTAATGTCCAAACATCGTTTTTGGATACTGCTCAGCATCTTTGTGCTGGCAGCCATGGTTTTGGCCGCTTGCGGCGGTGGCGCAGCCACCGAAGCGCCCAAGGCCACCGAAGCCCCTGCGGCCACCGAAGCCCCTGCGGCCACCGAGGCTCCTGCAGCCCCCGCAGCCACCGAGGCCCCCGCAGCGGAAATGCCCGCCAAAATCACTGTAGGCACCAACGCCGAGTACCCCCCCTTCGAATTCGTGGATGACAACGGCGATATCCAGGGCTTTGACATCGATCTGATGAATGCCATCGCCAAGGAAGCCGGTTTTGAGCCCGAATTCGTCAACACCCGCTGGGACGGCATCTTCGTAGCCCTGGCCAGCGGCGAATTCGACGCCGTCATCTCCGCCGCCACCATCACCGACGAGCGCAAACAGACCGTCGATTTCAGCGATCCCTACTTCAATGCCGGCCAGGTGCTTGCTGTGAAGAAAGGCAGCGATATCAAGAGCACCGATGATCTGGCTGGCAAGCGCGTCGGTGTGCAGCTCGGCACCACCGGCGATATCTGGACCAGCGACAACACCGACGCCGAAGTCGTCCGCTATGACGAGATCACCCTGGCCATGCAGGCCCTGGCCAACGGCGATGTGGACGCCGTCATCAACGACGCCCCCACCACCGCCGACATGATCAAGGCCAATCCCGAGTGGAACGTCGAGATCGTCGACGGCCCCTTCACCGAGGAATACTATGGCATTGCCGTCCGCAAGGACGCCCCCGAGGTGCTGGCCGCCATCAACAAGGGTCTGGCCGCCATCAAGGACTCGGGCGAATATGACGAGATCTACAACAAATGGTTCGGCGCCCCCGAAGCTGCTGAAGGCGGCGAAGCTGGCGGCGGCGATATGGGCGTCACCTTCATCTTCGGTCGCGGCGGCGATTCCGTCGGTTTGGATCCGGCCATCGTCACTGACGGCGAATCCTTCCGCGTGACCAACCAGGGGTGCGAATCCCTGCTGGCCTACGACAAAGACACCACCAACGTCGTGCCCAGCCTGGCGGAAAGCTGGGAATCCAATGATGACGGCACCGTCTGGACCTTCCACCTGCGCAAGGGCGTGAAATTCCAGGATGGCACCGATTTCAATGCCGACGCCGTCGTCTTCAACTTCACCCGCTGGTGGGATCCCGACAATCCGTATCACTTCGAAGAACAGGATTTTGAATACTGGGACTACATGTGGAACGGATTCAAAGGCGACTCCATCGTTACGGCCATCGACAAAGTGGATGATTACACCGTTCAATTCACCCTCAGCGAACCACTGGCTCCCATTCTGGCCAATATGGCGATGCCCATGTTTGCCATTGCCAGCCCGGCCGCCATCGAGAAATATGGCCCGGACTATGGTTCTCCTGAAGTTGGCTATGTCTGCACCGGCCCCTACAAATTCAAGGAATGGGTCACCGACGACCACATCACCCTGACCCGCAACCCCGACTACTGGGGCGATATTCCCGGCAATGTGGACACCATCGTCATTCGCGTCATTCCCGACAACTCCGCTCGCTTCCTGGCCCTGCAGACTGGCGAAATCGACGCCATGGAACAGGCCAACATCGAAGACATCAAGACCGCCGAAACCGCTGACGGCATCTATGTCAAACCTCGTCCGGCGCTGAACACCGCCTACCTGGCCTTCAACTACAAGATCAAAGAACTCCAGGACAAGCGCGTGCGTGAAGCCATTGCCGCGGCCATCGACAAGAAATCCATCGTCGACACTTTCTACGGTCAATATGGCGAAGTGGCCGAGAACTTCTTGCCGCCCATGGTTTGGGGTCATAACCCCGACGTTCATGGCATCCAATATGACCCTGAACACGCCAAAGAGCTGCTGGCCGAAGCTGGTTTCCCCGACGGCATCAATGAGGTCACCTGGGAAGACGGCACGAAGATGCCCTTCAAGCTCTACTACATGCCCATCGTCCGCTTCTACTATCCTGATCCCGAAGGCATCGCCCAGGCCATGGCCGCCCAACTGGCTGCGGTCGGCATCAATGTCAAACTGGAGCAGGCCGGTGACTGGCCCACTTATCTGAAGATGCGTAAGACCGGCGATCTGCGCGGTCTGTATCAATTGGGTTGGGGCGGCGACAACGGCGATCCCGACAACTTCCTGGGCTACTTCTTCATTGGCACAGACAAGCCCAAGGCCAAGGAAGGCTGGGTGCAGTTCCCCGAACTGGACGCATTGCTGCGCAAGGCCCGCTCCACCGTTGATCAGGCGGAGCGTGAGAAAATGTACCAGCAGGCGGAGAAGATGCTGCAAGACAACGTCACTCGCATCTGGATCGCCCACAACAACACCCCTCTGATCTTCAGCGACAAGGTGGAGGGCTACATCACCAACCCGCTGGGCACCGAACTCTACAAGTACGTCACCAAGAAGTAGCTAACGCTACGCGTTCCATGAATGGCCCCGATCGTTGTGGTCGGGGCCATCTTTTCCTGTTATTTCGGGTAACTGCTAAGGTAGCCTGATTGAGCGTAATTTACGTCTTGAAGCGGATGCTTTTTAAAGCCACAACGTCAACTATCAAACGTCAAACGTCATCATTTTGTCTCGAAACGCCTGCTGAGACAGCAATTTTTGACGTTTGACGCATGACGTTTGACGAAATTCCGTAGAAATCGGCATGTTTTTCTCCGGCGTGAACACCGCATACGTAAGCAGTTACCAATCATCAGTCACTGATCATCACCATGAACGACTCCCCAGAACGCACCTTTTCCAGCTACCTGCAAATCATCAAAAAACGATGGTGGCTGTTCATTCTGCTGCCGCTAATCACCGCCGCAGTGATTTTCATCATCAACGCCACCAGCCAACCCGAATATGTGGCCTACGAACGCCTGCAAATCATCCCCGGCAGCCCCTTGCAGGTGTCGCTTTTCTCGCGCACCCCCACCCTCACCACCGAACAGCAAGTGCAATCGGTGCATGATGACTTTTACGACGTCATCCGCCTACCCTCGGTGGCGTGGAAAACCATCGCCGACCTGAACCTGAACCTGTCGGCGGAAGAACTCATCAAACGCATCGACACCCAGCATAAATCTGACTTCATTACGGTCTCGGCGCGAATGCCCTCGCCGGAGCTGGCGCAAAAGGTGGCGGCCGTTCACACCCAGAACGCCATCGATATGTTCCGTCAGATACGCGTCAACCCCGCCCAGGTCACCCTGGGTTTTCTGGATGAGCAGGTGGAAGTGCAGGCGCAAGCCCTGGCCCAGGCCCGGGAAGCGCTGCAAAAATTCCAACTGGAGCACGAAGTCAGTGCGCTGCCCGATGAAATCGCGGCCGCGCAGGACATCAAACGCTCACTCACGGCCGAGCGGGACCGATTGCGGACGGAAAACGCCCGGGCCCAAAAACTGGCCGAGGTTTATCAAAAACAGGCGGATGAGAATCGCGACAAGGCCTCAGCCCTGCGCTCTGATCTGACCGCGGCGCTGCCCATCTCCAACACCGCCGTCATCACCGACACCGCCCCCGTCGTCATCCCCGCCGATATCGCCAACACCCAGCAGCGAATCAACGCCCTGCTGGCCCTGGCCGAGGAACAGGAAAGCCGGGCGCAGGAACAATTGGCCATCGCCGCCGGACATCAGGCCGCTATTGCGGATTATGATCGCGTTCTGGATGAACGAGAGCAGGAAATCATCTACCTGCTGGGCCTGCAAGATCAATACGCCAGCCTGCTCAACGTCGTCAAAGACGCCCAGGGCTCTTACGACTATCTGGTGGATAAAAGCAATGAAGCGAAGCTTAAGGTGACCCAGGGCAGCAGCGTGGGCTATCTCGAAGTGGTGACGCCCGCCCGCCAGCCCAACGCGCCCGTGCCCCGCAATCTTCTCCAGCTCATCGCCGTGGGCGTGTTGGCCAGCCTGCTGTTGGGCCTGCTGCTGGCCTTCATTCTGGAACTCATTGAGCGCAGCGTCGACTCCCGGACATAACGCCCCCTCATCTCGCCATGCGCATTCTCCTCTTCGGCCCCTATCCCCAGCCCGGCCAGCCCATCACCGGCGGCATGATGGCCGTGGTGCACGCCCTGGCCCGGGGCCTGGCCCGACGACCGGGCTTGCAGGTGGCGGTCGCCTCGGCCACCGCAGGGGGAGAAGATCACACGGTGACCGAGGGCGCTGTCACCATCTATCATCGCGGCATCCCGCGCCTGCCCCGATTGCGCGGCTATCGGGTCATTCGCCGCAAGCTGGTGGATGTCGCGCACGATTTCCGTCCCGCCATCATCCACGCCCACGGCGCCGCCTACTACGCCAACGGCGCTCTGGACGGCCACTGGCCTGTGGTCATCACTGCCCACGGCGTCTTTGCCGAAGAAGCGAAACGCAGTCCCAATCGCGGCGTCAAGGCCCGGCTCGCCGCTCGATATGACACCCGCACCGAAGCCCAGGTGTTGCGTCGCGCCCGTCACGTCATCGCCATCAGCCCCTACATCCGCCAGGTTTTCGCCGAATACCGCCATCTGCAATGGACCGACATCCCCAACCCCGTGGATGACGTCTTTTTCGAGATCGAACGCCAGCCCCGGCCCGGACGGCTGTTCACGCCCGCCCGGATCATTCCTCGCAAGGGCGCAGATATCCTCATCCGGGCCTTCGCCGCCATCGCCGATGATTTTCCTCATGCGACATTGCGCATCGCCGGAGAAACGGACTCCGCCCCGGTCTTCGTTCAGCAATGCCGTGCAATCGCGGAGGCGGCGGGGGTGAGCGATCGGGTGCATTTTCTGGGCAATCTTGAGAAAAAAGACCTTTTGCAAGAATACAGTCGCGCCGCAGCGGTTGTGCTGCCCGCCCGCCAGGAAACGGCTCCCGTGGCCATCGAAGAAGCCCTGGCCGCCGGCTGCCCCGTCATCGCCACCACCGTGGGCGGCGTGCCCTGGATGATCGAGAACGAGAAAACGGGCCTGCTGCCGCACCCCGAAGACCCCGACGCCCTGGCCGACGCCCTGCGTCAGGCATTATCTCAGCCCGCCCGGCTCAAGATGTGGGGAGAGCAGGCGCGGCGGGCCGCCGCCCCATATCGCCTGGACGCAGTCATCGACAAAACCCTCGCCCTCTACCGGCACATCCTGGACCAGCATGTCTGACGTAGATCGCCCCCTGCGCATCGGCCTGCTGCTCGATGGCCTCGACGTCGCGGCCTGGCAATTCAGCGCCATCGCCCAGATTGCAGCATTGGATTGCGCCGAAATCGCACTGGCGGCGCTGAACGAACAGCCGCCGCACCCACGCGGCTTCGGCGCCGTCATCCGTCAGAACTGGCGCGAAGCGGGCTATTTTTTGTTCGACAAACTGGATCGAAGACTTTTCTCTCGCCAGCCCGACGCCTTCGCCCCCAAAAATCTGAAGACGCTGCTGGCCGACATCCCCGCCATCACCCTTTCGCAGCCCGATGCCGCGGCGCATATCACCGCACAGCAGATCGATATCCTGGTGCATTTTGGCGCCGGGCGACCTGCTTCGGCGCTGGCGCGGGCGGCTCGATTCGGCGTCTGGGTCTATCATTTTGGCGAAGCCAACAGCCCCGGCAACGCCCCGCCGGGCTTTTGGGAGACGGCGGAAAATCGAGAGGTTACCGGCGTGGCCTTGCAGATGCTGGGAGGAATGCAAGAAGGGATGACGATCCTGCATCAATCCTGGTTTCCCACCTACCCCTTCTCCCCTGCCATGAACCGCCAACTGCATCTCTGGACAGCCTCCACCTTCATGGCCCGGGAGATCGCCCGCCTGCACGCCCTGGGCGAAAACGCCTTCTTTCGCCGCGTGGCCGCGCCAGCCTCGCCCGATTTATCCCCGGGCCCGGGCCTGCCCGGCAACTTCGATGTCATCAAAACCGCCCTGCGCCTGATCTATCGCATCCTGCGGCGCAAGATCAACGACCTGCGCTTTCGGGAGCAATGGGTCATGCTCTATCAATTTCAGGATGATGACGACCGGGCATTCAGGAGCTTCCGCCGCATATCGCCGCCACCGCAGCGCTACTGGGCCGATCCACAGATCCTGCAACAGGAGCATCGCCACGCCATCCTGTTCGAGGATTACGAATACAAAACCGACAAGGGCCGCATCGCCGTCATCGAGGTGGATGAAGCAGGAAAACCATCCGATCCGACCGTGATTCTGAACAAAGATTACCATCTTTCTTATCCCTTCGCCTTTTCCTGGCAAAATCGGCTCTACATGATTCCTGAATCGGCCCAAAATCGCAGCATCG
>Ga0256833_1000782_pt1 | contig 24302 bp, 26 predicted proteins | sample 356284metaG_FD_190535 | JGI IMG/M metagenome (GOLD analysis project Ga0256833, IMG submission 190535) | Hydrothermal vent microbial communities from Mid Atlantic Ridge, Atlantic Ocean - 356-284 | ecosystem: Environmental > Aquatic > Marine > Hydrothermal vents | place: Atlantic Ocean: Mid... | reverse complement strand
AAATAGGGTAGAATGGAGCGTAATGAGTTGGTTTTCTTTTGAGTATCCGTGGTTCATCCTTCTGTTTATACCGCTTCTTTATTGTCTGTATCGGTGTAAAGAGAAGCCTCTTAGCAGCTACTTCGTCACCCCTGAGAAACCCAAAATTCCTCCTAAAACAGATACTTTGGAAGCGATAAAAGGGTATAATTTCAACCAATAAACTTACAAATCCGGATCGATTCCCGGTCGAAACAGGTGAGAAAATTGCTTCGAAATCTTCCTAAAAACTATCAACCCAATCTTTTTCATTTATAAGAGATTTCACTCAGCCATCGATTATCAAAAGCCGATGAATCTGTACTTGAAATCAATTGAAGATGTGGCATAGAGTAGCAGTGAAGAGGTGAAAATAAATTGAGATGAAAAGTTGTCTTGATTTTTCAGGCCATTATAATTTATAATAGCACAAACAAAAAGGAATCAAGTTATGAAGAACATATTAGTACTTATGTTAATGATTATAACATTGAGTGCAGACATCACAAAAGAGCAACAACAAAAATTAAACACAGCGGTAGTCACAGAGAAAAATGACACTCTTACCATAGAAGAGTACAATAAAGTAACATTTACAGAACCAGTGCTTTTTGCAAAGAAAGAGGTAAGTAAGATTTATATCAAAACTTATGCCACAATGCAAAAAGGGACTATCCATAAAGAACAGTTTATAGCGATCAGTTCTTCGGTATCTGATCAAATGATGCAATCTGTTCTCTTTTCTCCTCAATATTTTGAAAAGATGAAAAGCATGGAACTTCTCACATCTAAACCTATACAAAAGGTGGATTTAAATATAGAGATAAAAGTGACTAAAGAGGGGTTAAAAACCAAGCTTTATAGCAAAGACCAAACGATGAAACATTTTGTGCCATTTGAAGAGATGTTTTTGACAAAGATGAGATAGTATGCTTAAAAAACTATCTCTGCTTCTCATCCCCATATTTTTATTTTCAAAGCCCGTAAAAGTGGATGAGATACTCACAGAAAAAAAGAGCTTCAGACTTGATACTTCACTCACCTATACAAACATCAATCGAAAAGAGGGTTCACTAGCTCCATTGCAGTATCAGACACAAAATGGTGATCTTATAACGATCCCAACATATTTGGGTGATAGCAAGTCAAATCAAGACTATATAGGGTGTGTTTAGTCCCAAAGACTTACTCTCAGGATTTAGCTTAAAATACTCAGGGGTATCGTGGTAAAGTGACCCAAAATATTGCCGTTGTTGCCCGTGAGAGATACGATATCCCCTCGTTGCAGCAGCAGTATTGGCACCTTGCAACACAGAAAATTGAACACCTTGAAACTGCACCGCTGCACATCGAAGTTACTCCGGCATACCGTAGAGAAACACTGCTTGACATGCCTGCTAAAAAGGAGATGCCGCCGGTTAACGAGCGTGATTGGATCTTAACTGCTTTTGTATTGTTTGTTTTAGGGTTTATAACGGGACGCTATCTTAAAAATTCTTGGGTGCAGGAGCTCATTTTTCAGCTGCACCGCATTGATGCATGGTTATGGCCACGACGTGATACAAAAGCGTCACAAAAGCGTCATAATCTTCGCAGTGACATTCGACACTGCCGTACGCCACAAGCATTAAGCGTCTACCTTACTGTCGTCGACAGCGATGTTTACGGTGACATTATTACCGCATTGGAGTCGGAGACGATTGCGTTGGCAACGGCAAAAAAAGAGGCATTAAAACGCACAGATACGGTGCGATTTCCTTTTTATTAGTTCTGCATAAGTTATAATACTATACTTAATAAAAGAGAGTTATATATGGTTACGAAAATAGAAGCGATTAAAGCTGAAGTTGCCAAAGTGGTAGTAGGTCAGGAAAAAATGATCGACTCCCTTTTAATTGGACTGTTTTGTGAAGGGCATATTCTGATTGAAGGTATTCCCGGACTTGCAAAAACAACAACGGTCAATGCTTTGTCCAAAAGCTTGGGTCTTGATTTTAAACGGGTACAGTTCACTCCGGATCTACTCCCTTCGGATATTTTAGGTGCGGAGATTTACGATCCGCAGCATAATGCTTTTAAAATCAAGCAGGGGCCCATTTTTACAAATTTGCTGCTTGCCGATGAGATTAACCGTGCACCGGCAAAAGTACAGTCTGCACTGCTTGAGGTGATGCAAGAACGTCAAATTACCATTGGCGACGAGAGTTTTAAACTGCCGCCGCCGTTTTTTGTTATGGCAACGCAAAATCCTATTGAACAAGAAGGTGTGTACCAGCTTCCCGAAGCACAGCTTGACCGGTTTATGCTCAAGCTTACCGTAGGTTACAATACCAAAGAAGAAGAGTTGGAGATTGCACGGCGTATCGCCAATAATAAGAGAGAGACGGTTACCGCGGTTGTCACCCCTGAAGAGATTACGCAGATTCAAGAGGCGGTGCGCGCGGTGCATATTGATGCTGAAGTTGAAGCATATATCATAGAATTGGTAAGTGCTACCCGTGATCCTAAAGCGTACGGTCTTGAAACACTGGAGGAGTACATTCAGTTCGGTGCTTCACCTCGGGTTAGTATTGATACGTTTAAAGCGGTAAAAGCGATGGCGCTGTTACGCGGTAAAGATTACGTGACACCGGTAGATATTGCCTATATTATTAAAGAGTTGATGCGGCATCGTATTGTGTTGACCTATGAGGCCGAAGCCGAGGGCATAACGACCGATACGATCATTGAAAAAGTGCTTAAAGCCGTACCGATTCCGTAATGGCAACATTGCAAAAAATCCTGGTGCGGGCGCGTCGTCAGGTCTTTAGTGAAATGGTCGGCAACAACCCGTCTCGCTTTCATGGCGAAGGGTATGATTTTATTGAGCTTCGTGAGTACATGCCCGGTGACGATATTCGCCATATCGACTGGAATATTACGGCAAAGATGCAGACACCCTATATTAAAATTTTTCGTGAAGAGCGGGAACTAAATGTGGTGATTGCCTCCATGCTTAACGGAAGTGTCCATTTTGGTTCAAAAAAATTCAAACAAGAACTGATTGCCGAAATTATGGCACTTAGCGGTTATGCGGTACTGCACAACGGGGATCTGTTAAGTACGTTTACGTTTGCCGACAAGCTTTACAGCGTGAGCAAACCCACCAAACGACTTTTCAGCATTCAAGCGAGTGTTGAAAATATTTTACATTTTGATGCCTTGGGCAAGCGGGCGGACTACACGCTAATGGCACAGACGCTTTATAAGCGCGTACGGCGAAAGTCACTTATTATTGTTGTTGCCGACTTTTTTGAAATTCCTGATTTAACGTTGTTGGCACGTAAACATGAAGTACTGGCCGTAGTGGTGCGTGATCGTTTGGAAGAGCATCCGCCGGCCATGGGCTTTGCATCACTGGTTGACCCTGAAACAAACCGAACCCTCGAGGGTGACTTTAACAGCAGGAGCATTAAGGCTTATGAGGCAAAAGTGAAACAGCACGATCGACAACTGTTTGAGCGTTTTAAAAAAGATCAGATTCGCTTTTGTAAAATTTATACGGATGATCATGCCGGTGTACAGTTACGCCGACTTTTTGAGGGGAGATAATGCAAACGCAATCATTAGATATACCGTTGCATGACATTAAACCGCTAGTCGCTGTCAGTGACAACTCTTTTATACTTTTTGTCGGATTGATTGTCGCAGCACTGCTGTTTCTTGCAGGCGTGAGTTATTTACTCTATCTGTTTGTAACGCGTCGTCAACAAGAAAACCGACGTAAAGATGCCTATAAAATCCTTAAAAAGATGCAGTTTGACAATGCAAAACAAGCCGCTTATGCTATTACAAAATACGGCTATCTGTTTGCAGACGACACCCCTAGAAACAGAGAGGTCTATGACAATCTGCTGACGCGTCTGGCACCGTACAAATATAAAAAAGAGGTTGATGCCATCGATGCGGAAACATTATCGTACTTTAAGATCTATTTGGGGATGATCGATGTTTGAGGGTCTGTATTTTGAATTTCCAAAGCTTGCCTTTGTGCTCTTTATTTTTTTGGCGTGTGAAGCGTTGTGTAAAATGAAGTTGCCCTCGCTCTATTTTCCGCATACGGCATCATTTTTACAACAGAGTGTCTCCAAGTCCAAGCTGCTGCTCTTTTTAAAGTGGCTTGCCATTACCATGATGATTGTTGCGCTGATGTCACCGGTGAAAGATATTGAGCTGGACGTCACACCCAAAATGGGACGTGATATTGCCTTGGTACTTGATACGAGTAATTCGATGAGTGCTCGGGGATTTGATCCTGAGAATGTCATGGCAACACGATTTTATGCCGTACAAAATATTGTCAATGATTTTATTAAGCACCGCAAGGAGGACAATTTAGGTGTTGTCGTCTTTGGCGCCTTCTCTTTTATTGCGTCACCCTTAACATACGATCACAACATTTTACGTCGTGTCGTATCGCAGCTCTATATCGGTATGGCGGGAAAGTTTACCGCACTGTATGAGGCATTGGCGCAGTCGGTTAATCTGCTCAAAGATTCGACTGCCAAAAGTAAAATTGCCATTGTGCTCACTGACGGGTTTAATACGAGCGACTCTAAAATTACCCTGCAGACGGCTATAGATTTGGCCAAAAAAGAGGGCGTGAAAATTTATACCATCGGTATTGGATCGCCTCGAGAGTATAACGGTGCCGTCTTAAAGAAAATTGCCGATGAAACCGGAGGCAAGGCATTTGGCGCACGAAATATTTCACAGCTTGAGGCCATTTACAAACAGATTGATACTCTGGAAAAATCGGAAATTAAAACCGATCGGTACAGCTACAAGAGCTATTACTATTACTTACCGCTGTTTATTGCTTTTATTGCATTGCTGCTCTATATTTTCATTCGTAACAAAAGGGGCTGGAAATGATCTTTTTGCATCCTCAGTTTTTATGGCTTTTGCCGATTATTTTTCTACTCTTTTATTTTATTTTAACGCAAAAAGAGCAGCAGGCACATTTTTTTAGTGAAGCGGTGTTGAAAAAGCTCTATGTGAGCGGCAACTCACTCTCTATAAAAGCGCGTAACGTGCTCTTTTTAGCGATGATGGTGCTGGTGGTTTTTGCACTTTCGGGTCCGGCAATTGAAGGGGCCAAGGTGAATGTTGAGGCGAAAAGTGCCGATATTATGATTGCTCTTGATATTTCCGACTCCATGCTGGCAGAAGATGTTTACCCCAACCGGCTGGCTTTGGCAAAACAAAAAATTTTAAACCTTTTGGAACAGTCGCCTCAAGAGCGTATCGGTGTCATGGCATTTGCTAAAAATGCCTATTTGGTAAGCCCCTTGAGTTTTGACCATGCATCGGTAGCCTTTTTGGTAAAACAGCTGAACACCGACTCTATTACTGAAAAAGGAACCGACTTCAAACAACTGCTTTTTTCTGCAGCAAATCTATTGCAAAAGAATGAGAAGAAGAATTTGCTGATTTTAAGCGACGGCGGCGATGCGAGTGATTTTTCTGAGGTCATAGCATATGCCAAAGCCCAAGGGATTAAAGTTTTTGTTTTAGGAATCGGTAAAAACAAAGGTGTTCCTATTGTGGATGTACGTCACGGCGGTTATGTTAAATACAACGGTAATATTATCTTAACGCGGCTGAATGAGAACATTGCTACGTTGGCACTACAGAGCGGCGGTTCGTATATTGAAGCTGTAGCTTCAAATGATGATGTGGATGCAATGTTACAAGAGATGCATGCCAAAACAGAACGTAAGACCTTGAAAGAGGAGCAGATCGTGCAATATATTCCACTCTTTTATTACCCCTTGGGTTTGGCAATGGTATTGTTTATTATTGCAACAAGTTCGATGAGTAAACGTCAAGAGGTGAGCGTGCCTCCTGTTGTGCTCTTGACGGTACTGCTGCTAGCAACGACATTACCGACCTATGCAGGGATATTGGATTTTAAACGTTTGGATGAGGCTAAGCGCAGTTATGAGGCTAAAGAGTATGCTAGAAGCTATCAACTTTATGAGGAGTATGCCAAGCAGACGGATGATGCCGAGGCATACTACAACGCTGCCAATGCGCTTTATAAAGAAGGAAAATATGAACAAGCGCAGAAAATGTACCAAAAGGTTACGGGTACCGAGATGACGCTCAGACATAATGCCTTGCACAATCTGGGGAACAGTTATGCCAAAGAGGGTACGCCCCAAGCGTTGAAAAAGGCAATAGAGAGTTATGAGAAGGCGCTTAAACTTCGTGATGACGTTCAGACACGTGAGAATTTAGAGCGTGTTAAAGAGGCGCTGAAAAAGATGCAGCAAGCCAATCAACAGAATCAACAGAATCAACAGAATCAACAGAATCAACAGAATCAACAGAATCAACAGAATCAACAGAATCAACAGAATCAACAGAATCAACAGAATCAACAGAATCAACAGAATCAACAGCAAAATGATCATGAGTCTCAAAATAGACAAAAGAGTCACAAAGCCGATCAAAACAACTCCAAACAGGCACCAAAATCACAACAGCACGATGCTCATCAAGAAGAGAGAAGCGAGCAACGCTCCGAAACCACAAAGCAACATGAAGAGCAGTCGCCACAAGAGAGAGATGCACAGGCATCTCAGAAGTCGAATAATGAGGATTCAGACAACAGCAAGGTGCGACAAGCCGCCAAAGCGACGGCAACTCAAAACGATAAAATTATGAGCCGTCTCGAAGAGGAAAAATGGCTTAAAGAGCTGAACAAAAATCGTACAGGGCATCTGTATCAACTTCAAAAATTAGAGAATAGCGATGAAACATATAATGACAAACCTTGGTAAAATAATTTTTACATGTATAATGGCAGGCACTATGCTGCATGCCAAACTTAACGTCTTTGTTGATACCGACAAGGTTACCATTGGTGAAACGGTACGGCTGGGTATCACCGCAGAAGGTGAAAAGGTTGTTCCTCCTGATATTGCGAGTATTTGCGGTGAAGAGATTACCGCTACATCGACAAGCACCAGCGTACAGGGCATTAGCGGTGTTTTTACTAAAAAACAGACGTTTGAGTATTCGTTTGTACCGACAAAATCATGCACTATTGAGCCCATTGCGGTTCTTGTCGATGGAGTCAAAGAGATGACCAAGCCTGTTGACATTACCGTATCACCCGTCAAAGTGACGAAAAACAGTCGGTTTATTTTGCAGCTTGAGAGCAATAAAAAACGGGTTTATGTCGGCGAACCCTTTACGTTAACGGTTATCTTTAAGCAGAAGCACGGCGCCAATGCCGTGGACTCTAAGTTTACCCTGCCGCCAATGAAAAATTTTTGGATAAAAGAGGAGTCTGAAGGGCGTAAGTTTGAAGAAGACGGCTACACCGTACAGCGCCTGAGTTACGTACTTGCACCGCAAAAAAGCGGTTACCATACCATTAAACCTGCGCGTATCGAGATTGCGGCACGTAGCCAACGTCAAGATACGTGGGGACAGTGGTTTGCCACACTGAAATGGCGTACCTATTTCTCCAATGAGCTGGAGATGGAGGTGTTGCCGTTGCCGGACAACCTGTCTATTGTCGGAACATTTACGATTGATGCCGAGGTGGATACTACAGAGGTGAATGCTTCAGATGCTGTAAACGTTACGGTGACTATTAAAGGAAGCGGTAACTTTGAAGATATTCAAGGGTTCAAGCCAAAGATAACCGGTGTGGGAGTTTTTGAAGAAGAGCCGACTACAAAAGCGTATATTGAGCATGGTGAATACAAAGGAGTATGGAGCCAAAATATTGCTTTGGTGCCTACACACGACGTGACGATTGCACCGTTTACGCTACGTTATTTTGATCTGGAACACAACCGCTCCAAGACCATTCAGACCCGTCCTATTACAATACATGTAAAAAATAGCGTGCCAAAAAACACTCCCGAACCGTTAAAAATCCAACGCGCTTCGGTGCCTCAAACACAAGAAGTGCAAGACCATGATGCTCCGGCTACGGCGTCAGGCGGTTCGTTTACATGGGGTTTGGGTTTGGGTGTGTTCTTGGGCGTATTGCTCGGGTTGCTCCCGTGGAGAATCTGGTTGCGTCGTCGCAAGAGAGCAGCGGTACCGATGCATTATAAAAACGAGCGCGATATGTTGGGTATTTTGTTGAACCATTTAGATGACCCTGATGCCGCAGCAATGGCTTCTAAACTTGAAGCCAAACTCTACGAGGGTCGATCGGTCTCCGTTGATCCGAAAGAGTTAAAAGCGCTGTATAAAAAATACATGTAAATTATGAAAAGATATCTTGAAGTTTGTTTGCGGCTTTCATACGTTGGTGCAGGGTATCCCAGTCATCATCTTTCAAGGAGCGTTTGAGTACGGTAAGTTCTTTTTCAAAATGTTCAATGGCATGGAGCACATTGTTTTTATTTTGCCGAAAAATATCTTCCCACATTTGAGGTGAACTTTTTGCCAGACGACTCATGGAACGAAACCCACCGGCGGCAAGCAGTAAAATATTCTCTTTTTCTTCTTGTGACAGTACGGTATTGGCAAGAGAGAAGGAGATGATGTGCGGCATATGGCTAATATAGGCGGCATGGCGGTCATGGTCATGGGATCGCATGTAGTGCAGTTGCATGTGAATACCGCTAAACAGCCGTACGGCAACCTCTTGCTGATGCTCGCCACTCTCCTCCAAGTCACACAATACGACAATTTTATCTTTAAACAGATTCTCAATGGCGGCGCTTGGTCCGTAGTATTCAGTTCCGGCCATGGGATGCGCGGCAACAAAGTTACGACGAATGGATAGCGGAACGGCTTTTAGAATGCGCTCTTTCGTACCGCCGAGATCAATGAGTGTCGTCTCTTTGGGAAGGTCCGTGAGATCTTTAAAGAGGGCAGTAATCGCATTAACCGGAATGGCTAAAAAGATAACATCACACGCTTTAATGCTTTGAAAGTCGACAATGTTGTGGATCAGTTGGCGTTCCAGGGCAATTTTTTGATGTTCCGCATTATGGTCATAACCGACAATTTCGCGGACAAACGGAAGTTTTTTGAGGCTAAGCGCCAAAGAACCCCCCATCAGACCGAGTCCGACAATACCTATTTTCATGACGTTGCTCCGTATATAATGAGCTGAAAGTTTACCATGTTATTCTTTATGTAATGCCGCAATAGCCACAACGACTTCCGAGGTTTTTTCTTTGACCAGCGATATATCGGTGGCGAGTACTTCAATCTCTTTGGCATTATGGTTCATCTGCTGAGAGCTTTTGCCAATCTCTTCGACAACGGAGTTAATGCTAATGTCAATTTCAGAGAGTGATTTTTGTGTTTTTTCCGCCAAACTGCGTACTTCATCGGCCACAACGGCAAAACCGCGACCGTGCTCACCGGCACGTGCTGCTTCAATCGCGGCATTGAGTGCCAGTAAATTGGTTTGGTCGGCAATATCACGAATAATATTCAGAACTTCTTTAACCCCGCGCGCCTGGGTATCCAACTCTTTAACATTGGCAGCCATTTCACTCTCTTTTTCATTGGCCTGTAAAAGTTTTTGTGTTGTCTGATCGACGATGCTGTCAAGCTCTTTGATGGTCTCATTATTAAGGGTTACAATGGTGCTTTGAATCTGTTTGGAGTTCTCTTCTAAGAGCGCTTTTTGATCTTTGTTGTTCGCTTCAAATTGTTGAAGACTGTGACCCAAACTGTGTACACCTTCTACTAGAGCTTTCATCTCACCGGTTAAATGAGAGACTTCAATATGGTGACTGTAGTCGTGATTTTGATACTCATCGAGTCGGCTGCGTGTTTGCGAGGTGATGTGCTGTATATTATCGAGCATTTCGTTAAACGAACGGGTAAGTGCCGAGGTAATGTGATTGTTGGATTCACTGGTAATTCGGTAGGTAAAGTCACCACTGCTGACTTTGCCGGAGATCAGAAGAAGCTCTCCCATAATTTTGAGATCGTCGTCCATGTTGTTTTTGTATGTGCTTAAGACAAGGTTTAACTCTTGCGCCACTTCATGCACAATAATATTGGCCTTTTTATTGACGACCAAGGGTGTGATTTCATTCGATTGAAACGAGATGTACTTGGCAAACTCCGACACAAATGTTTTGGCTTTTAGAATCTCTTTGTAGGAGGTGTTGAGGGGAAAGTAGGCAGCAAAACCCAACAAGAGCGCTAAAAAGAGAAAAATAAGATTGGTCTGTATAAATGAGGAAAAAAATTCATTGGCAACCAGAGTCACATCTTCATAAATAACAAGTTTCCCTAAAACCACTCCGTTTTGTTGCAACGGTTCGACATAAAAGGCGTAATAGTTGTCGTTATAATCGTAAAACTGAATCTGTTGCGTATTGTCTAAGCGAACGCTTTTAAAGAGATCGGGACTGATCGTACTATTGTGTGCTTTAAGGTAGTAACCTTCTTTGAGAAAATAGGAACTTTGTTCCGATGCACTGCGTGCGGCATAAGCGCTTTTATTGAGAGCATACAAGATATTAATACCGAATTTTTTCAAATCATTCTTGTCAATATGGCTACCGAAATCAGTGATTTTATTGAACAGGTCAATTTTGATTTTGGCAACTTCTTTGAGATGGTTTTGATAGGTGTAATAGGAGCTAATGTTAAATACAACCGACAGTGAGAGTGCCATAAATGCCAGTGTCAAAATAAAACGACCTTTAAAAGAGTGCAGTATGCTAGTCATTGTTATTTTCCTTCTTCTTTGCGACGCATTTCACTGTAGAGTTTGTCATATTTTTGTGTCTCATGTTTGATTGCCATTTTTCTAACGGAAAGATAGCCGCGTTCTCCATTGGAGTTGGTATAGGGAAACACGGTGGCATATACCCAGTAGAAATTACCGTTTTTGGTACCGTTTTTGACAAAGCCTCTCCAAATGTCACCGCGTTTTACGGTCTCCCAAAGATCTTTAAACGCCGCTTTTGGCATATCGGGATGTCGGACAATATTGTGGGGTTTGCCTTCGAGTTCATCAACACTGTATTCTGCAAAATAGCAGAAATCTTTATTGGCATATTTAATGAGACCGCGCTCATCGGTTTCTGAGACAAGAAGGTGGGTCGGTGTTAAGAATCTTTCCACATTTAGCTCCTATTTTCGTGAAAATTTATTGTAAATATTATCACTTATTAGATTAATTTATGTTTAATTATAGGAAAATAATTATTTGCTGCTTTTTCTGTAAGAATGATCTGTATTCATATATATGCAGGGATTTACGAAACATTAATCGACAAAGTGATAAAATCAGCGGTTACTTTATTTTAAGAAGATTTTGAATGAAAAAAATTCTATCCATTTGGGTACTTGTTGCAACAGTACACCTCCATGCCCTAACGCTTAAAGCAGTTGTATTTGAAGGGATGGTACACATTTCCAAAGATGTTGCTACACAGATACTGCCGTTTAAAGTCGGTGATGCGATTACACCACGTGATATTGACCGTGCAGTGCGCCTACTCTTTGAACAGGGATATTTTAAAGATATATGGGTTGAGGACAATAACGGTACACTCACGTTTCATTTGAAAGAGAAAGATGTTATTTCTCGTGTTGAGATGCGGGGTTACAAAGAGAATGACAAAGAGGCTCAAGAGGCGCTATTGCAGATTCAAAAAGGCTCTTTGTATGATGTCAAAAAAATAGAAGCGGCGAAACGCCGTATTATCGAAGCGATTTCGGCGGAAGGAAAGATCGATACGGTGGTAGAGACACGTGTCGAGAAACTGAAAAACGGTAGTATCAAAGTTGTTTTTTTGGTCAATGAAGGTGAAAAAATTATTATTGAGACCCTTGATTTCAACGGTATGCATGGATTGAAACCTGAAGACTTTGATGAGGTACTCGCCAACAAAAAGGCTGAAACCATGGGATGGCTTTGGGGTCGCAATGACGGGGAAATGAAACTGGCTCAGTTGGAGTATGATCCACTCCGTTTGCGCGATACCTACATGCAACACGGTTATCTGGATGCTCACGTAGATGCTCCGTTTGTTCGGGTAAATTTTGACACCTACCGCGCTGCCATGAGTTATCAAATTGACGAGGGTGCTATTTATCGTATAAGTAATATCTCTATTGTGCAACAACATCGTGTTGTTGATGATGCCGCACTGTTTAAAGTAGTTGAACTTAAGAAGAATGAGATCTTTAATATTAAGACGTTTCGTGATGATGCCGAGCGCATCAAAACGGCCATTGCCGACTTGGGGTATGCCTATGCACAGGTGCAACCCGATCTGCAAAAAGACACCAAAACAAAGAGCGTGCATGTCATCTATCGGGTGATTCCGGGAAGTCAGGTGCGGATTCGTAATGTGATTATTGACGGTAACGGGCGAACACTCGATCGTATTGTACGCCGAGAGCTCTATCTGGCTCCGGGAGATTTATATAATCTTACCGACCTAAAAGATTCGCGTAACGCATTGGGACGTACCGGGTTTTTTGAGAGTACGACGGTAGAAGAGAAGCGTATCAGCGAAGATACGATGGATCTTGTTGTGAAGGTGAAAGAGGCCCCCACGGGTAACATCCAGATTGGCGGCGGTTACGGGAGTTATGGCGGTATTTTATTTAGCGTTGGCGTTGAAGACCGTAACATTTTCGGAAGCGGTATCAGTGTCGGCGTCAAGCTGGAACGTTCCGACAGAACCGATAATTATTCATTCAATATCTCCAATAAGCGCCTGAATGACAGTGATTTCAGCGGTAACTTCTCTATTTATACGTCGCGTAATGAGTATAATGACTATACGGTCTCTTCAGAAGGGGTGAATCTGGGTAGCGGTCATCGATTCACACGTCATTTAAGCGGTTATTTGGGTTACAGTTACTCTGCTAATGAGTATGAAGATGTCAATACGTCTGCCATTAACTATAATTATCGTGTCTTTTTTGAAAATTACTCGAAAAGTTCGTTGACACTGGCACTGACGTATGATAACACCGACGATTATTATCTGCCTCGAGAAGGGATTGTATTGAAGCAAAGTCTTGAGTATGCCGGTTTGGGGGGAGATGCTGAATTTTTAAAGAGTCGTACCAGTTTTAATTACTATTACGGGCTTCAAGATGTTGTGAACTTTGATTTGATTTTACGATACAAGTCGCGCCTCCATATAGTGAAAGAGCGGGGTTACCTGCCACTGGCAGAACGGTTTTATATGGGTGGTATGGGTAGCGTAAGGGGATATGAATCGTACTCGATTTCACCACGCTACATTGATGCGGGTGACAATGTTAAACGTGTCGGTGGTAACAAGACATTTTCAAACAGTGTGGAATTAAGCTTTCCGCTGCTTCCCAAAGCAAAAATGCGTTTAAGTACGTTTTATGACTGGGGGTGGATCGAAGGGGATGTTCCCGAATATGTCGGCTTATACAGTATTCAGCACCCTGCTCAAACGGAGTCGTTAACAAGAAGTTCGGTGGGCTTTGCTATAGAGTGGTTCTCTCCGGTAGGCCCGGTTAACCTGATTTTTGCCAAAGCGTTGGATGATGAAGCCCGAGACAAAACAACCAGCTTTGAATTTACCATAGGACAGAGATTTTAATGAAATACAGACAACAACTCATGGCATTATTGGGAGGCTGCACTCTGGTGTTATGGAGCGGATGCGGCGTCGGCAGCGATAATTTTACCAATCAGTACAGTCTGAAGGTTTCGGCACTGCACTATATAAAAGATGCCAATGTCAGCATTGGTAACCGATATGGTGTATATCGCAGTCGGGGTATTTATGATTTTAATGAATCGCTTGCCGGCGGGCGTGTTGCAACAGGCGGTCTCTATATTGTCGATGAGAATAATGAGAGCAACACGTCAGCTGTTTCAACATTGTGTCAGCACTATTTACCCTCACTGGACACCACGGTTACGACACTCAAACTCAGTGCACCGGCAGCGCATGTACCGTATGAGTACATTAACATCAACCCCTTTACAACGCTTTTGGTACAAGGCGGTTTTTCAAAAGAGGCTCTGGCACTGAAGTATCCTGTTGCCGCATCTATTGAAGAACATTTTGATTTTGATACTACCGCAGCCCTTAAGGCACCGGAGTATCGTCAAGCCGACAATAACTTAACCCAAGAGATATGCGATGCACTGCAGGCATTGCAAGATATTTAGAGGCAGGTGATTTGAAGCGGCTGGGGTACACGAAGATATTGTAATGATTCTTTGGCAATATGCAGGCTTCGAGTTTTAGGCGTTATGTGTAAATGATTCTCCTGCAATGTTAATGTGAAGTCGATTTTTTGCGGCCGATGCGCCAGCAAGATATTGCACAATGAGAGGAGAAAGGCTAAGTGGTGTAGTGTCTGCTCTTCAGGAAGCAGCATATGGTAGCGCTTATAGTGCGATTTGCTGGGACCTTTTTTATTTTGGTAGCGTGCCAAGGTTGCAATAAGTAGCGTTTCATCATGCGTATAGCCGTATTCCAAAGCACTCTGAATGAGATGGTAGCTGTGCTGGTGATAGGAGTAGAAGTGAATGGATGAGCCGATTTTTGCCAATTTTGTGGCCGTTAACAGGTACGGTTTGTATTTCATGTCAATGTGTAGCACCGGAGCGAGCAGGTCAAAAAGGGTTTGTGAGACATGTACCATGAGCGACGCAAATTTTTTATCGATACTGTAGACATCTTGCAGGTAAGTGACTGAAGGATTGTAGTTTGCCGGAAAATAGTCTTGATTGGTGCGTAATATATCGCACAAATAGACGCCTTCACGGATACCGACACCGCTTGCCATCATGGTATTGACCTTGAGGCGTTTCATAATACGCAGTAAAATGAGTACGCCGGGACGAATAATATCATAACGTTCGGGTTTAATATAAAGTTCTTTCAGCTCTTTGGTAGAGGCCTTTAAAATTTTTTTGCCATGATGTTTTAGCTCTTTAGCAGGAAACTGGTAGGCATGTATTCTGCTGAGGGGGTAACTGTTTTTCTTCATGATTGCCTGACTCAGTGCTCGAAATGTACCGCCAAGACCAATGATTCTTTGAGTCTGTTGAAGCGGCAGTGCATCCAGCGCCTGATCAATATAGGCGGTTGCGCCGTCAAGATCATTGCGGTCAAAAAACAGTTCTTTAAGGCGAACAGTGCCGAGGTTTAATGAGTAGCTGTTAACAACTTTACCCGCTTCAATACAGGCACATTCGGTGGAACCGCCTCCAATGTCGACAACAACACCGCTGAGTTTTGGCAACAAATTGGCACAGGCAATGCCTCCGTAGTAGGCTTCTTTTATACCGTCAATTACTTTAATATTGAGACCAAGCTCTTTTTTGACCCGTAACAGAAATACCTGCTTGTTGTTGGCGTCACGCACTGCCGAAGTAGCAACGCACAAAATTTTACGCACTTTATAAGAAGCGGCAATGGTAAGAAAGTCACGAAGGGCATCAACAGCACGTTGCATCGCAGCTTCTTGGAGGTTTGAGTTGTTCTGATAGGCGTTTTCACTGATACGGACACGACTTTTCTCTTCATGAAGCAGGTGAAATGCAAAGCGGCTTGTTTTTTCATAAACAACCATGCGAACCGAATTGGAACCAATGTCAATGACAGCGGTACGTTTTGCCACAACTACTCTTGTTCTTCAGAGAGCATCAGCTGTTCATGTTTAAACTTTAGTTCGGCAATACTTTCAACATTGTCACTGTCCAATACAATACAGTCAACCGGACAGACGGCTATGCATGAGGGTTCATCATAAATTCCGACACACTCAGTGCAGCGATCCGGATCAATAACATAAATTGGGTCTCCCTCTTCAATGGCATCCGTAGGGCACTCTTCCCGGCAGGCATCACACGCAATACATTCATCATTTATCATTAGTGACATTAAAAAACCTTATACAATGTTTCGAACTTTATTTTATGTCCGATTTATAGCAGAAGAAAGCTTGCATTAGTTTTAAATGTTATGTTATTTGGCATAAAGATTACAACAGAGTTTGGAGTAGAGGTGTAAAGAGGCAACAGTTCCGCTTGTTCCGTCTTCTCTGTTCTTTAACGCAATATCCGCCCCCATGGCATCGGCGGCACTTTTAGCCAGAAAGAGACCCAGTCCGGCACCGCTTTTGTGTCCTTGGCGTTTAAACGGGGCAAAGAGATCGATACTGTCGTCAATACCACACCCCTCGTCGATGACCTCAATCATTAAGCCGGTATCATCAAGATAGCTTTTGAGAAACACTGTTTTATTTTTAGGTGTGAATTTCAGAGCATTTTGCAGAAAATTTTGAATAATTTGATTGAGAAGTTGCAGTTGCAGTGTTGCGGCATAAGCACCGGGCGAGAGTGATATATGAAGCACTTTGCCTTCATGCTCGGCCAAGAGTTGAAAGTCGTTGGCCTTGCTTTTGAGAAATGCGATGACATCAACATCTTCAGGACTGTCGAGCTGGGCACCTTCTTGACGACCAATGTTTAAAATGGCACTGACAAGCTGATCCATCTCATCAATAGTTCTATTGGTAGTCTTTATGGCATCAATATACTCCTGATGCTCACGCTGCTTAAGCAGCGTGACTTGATTTTTGAGTTTAATAACCGCCAGCGGTGTTTTAAGCTCGTGTGCCGTTCCAATGAAGAGCTCTTTTTGATATTTGACAAAGTTCTGAATTCGATTGATCAAGCGATTAATGGTCTCTCCTAGCGGCTCGAACTCTTCGGGAAGTTCATCGACACGAATGGGACGAATCAGATGCTCATTCATATTGGCGAGTTTGTGACTGAGTGTCCGAATGGGTGAGGTTAACATTTTTGAGAGGGTAATGGCATAAATAACAATAAGAATAAATCCGATGGCATTAATAAGAAAGATGGAGTTGAGTATTTTTTTAAACAGTTTTTTGGTAGGTGAAATGTCTTTTGTAATCTGAATATAGGTATGGTTTTGGAAATTAAACGGGTAAAAGAGTCTGAGATATGTGTGACCGCTTTTGGTATGTTCTGCAAAGAGCATGTTTTGATTGGTGTGACGTTCAACCAACTCTATCGAGACGCCTAAGAGAATATCGGCATCGTTACGTTTGGCATCATGAAGGGATTGATAGGTCGAGATATTTTGTGCCAGATTAATAAGCTCTTGACGCTTTTCGTCATAAATAGAACTTTGAATGTAGAAAAAAAGAATGGAAGAGAAGATAGAAAGCAGTGCCGCCGAAGCGACAATGAGCTGAATTAAAAAGCGGTTTCTTATACTTCTTTGGGAAAACAAAAGCGGTATCCGCGGCGACGTACGGTCTCAATAGTGGTAATACTAAGAGGTTTGTCCATTTTTTGTCGAATTTGATTGATGGCAACTTCAATGACGTTGGGAGTAACGAGTTCGGGTTCTTCCCAGATGGCATCGAGCAGCTGCTCTTTGGAGACAATCTGATCACGGTGACGTGCCAAGTGCGTCAGCACTTCAAAGGGCTTGCCTTTGAGTTCAATCTCTTTCTCTTTGTAGATAATTTTTTCTTCTTCAGGATTAATGGTCAGATCTTCAATTTCAATGATATTACTACCGCCAAACCGCAGTCGTGCCTCTATGCGGGCAATGAGTACATCAAAATCAAACGGTTTGCGAATGTAGTCATCGGCACCGGAGCGGAGTGCTTCTATTTCGCTCTCGTTATCATCTCGGGCTGAAAGAACCACGACGATGGTTTTAGGTGTTTTGGTTTTAATATCGGGAATAATATCGATCGCATTGCCATCGGGAAGCATCCAGTCGGTTAAAACGAGGTCATAGTTGCGAATATCAAGATAGTATTCACCGTCTTTAAGATTTTCTACAACATCACTTTGATAGCCAAACTCTTTAAGACCTTCAGCCAACATTTTATTTAATGTAATTTCATCTTCTATAATAAGAATACGCATTAACGTTCCTATAAGGTAAATTTTGGCGAAATTGTAGCATAGTTTTAGGAAATTTTAAAGAATTTTTCAATTTTCTTTAAAAATTCTTTCAACTTCCTTTAAAAAAAGCCTTGTGCGCGACGCTTACGGTAGCGTTGTTAAAAATGTCAGGTTTGGTAATAAAGAGTTCTAACATGGTAATATTTGGAAAATGACGGTATAAAATGTGTTCAAGATGTAAAAGCGCCTCTTCAAGAAGCTCAAACTGTTCCGTTTTGACGGTATGCTCAATGAGTGTTATAAGCTCGGCATAGTCAATAAAATGTCGATTGCTATAGGGGTACTCGATGCGACAATCAATGACAACTTGCTGTTCGGCAATACGCTCATGTTCCAATAGACCGATGACGGCATGAAAGCTGAGCTTGTTGACGCTGATAATCATGCCACACGTGCCTCTTCTCCTCGAATGAGACGAATGATGTTGGGAATATGCTTATAAAAGAGAATAAAAGCAATAAAAACAACAGGAGCATGTGCCATCTGCGGGTGAATTATAAAACTGGCAGTTAGCAAGGCACTCAGTCCCAGTAACGATGCGATGGATGAGATTTTAAGCATCTTCACGCTCACTGCCCATACCGCCAAACCAATAACTGTTTCAAGCGGAAGCATTACCAAAAAGACTCCCATACCCGTGGCAATACCTTTGCCTCCCTCAAATCCGAGGTACGGGCTAAAACAGTGTCCCAGTACCGCAAGTACGCCGATACCCCATAATGTTGCCTCGCTGACCCCCGCAAGCTGTGCTGCTAAAAGGATGAGAACCCCTTTGAGCGCATCGAGCGCCAAGGTGGCTGCACCGAGTTTTTTAGCTAACGCGGGATCTTTTGTTTTAATGACGCGCAATACGTTGGTTGCACCAATACTTTTTGAACCGCTCTCCTGTACGTTGACACCGGCAAAATATTTTGCCAGCAACAATCCGAAAGGAATACCTCCAATGAGATATGCGGCAATAAAAAACTGGACATTGGTGTTCAATAAAAAATCCATGAGAATCCTACATGTATAATTTGATAGTGCGATTTTACTCTAAAACGTGTTACACGTTGATTAATCGACCCATGCACCTACAGGCTGAAATCGCTTTCCCAGAAAAAATCGATCCACTCGGTGGCTTCATGAAGGTAAAAATCACTCTGCAGGCATGCCGTGGATTTGTAAAAGAGCGCCGCCGATTTAAAAACATTTTCCGGATAGCGCTTTTCGAGAATATTCAAGACCGCACGAAGGGTGTGGCCGCTATCGACAATATCATCGACGATCAGTACTTTTTTTGCATGGCTCAGGTCGCAATCTACATGTAAATTGTAATGAACTCGTTGGTGCATACCGTCGTAGCTTTCTACCCGTACGCTTTGAATATTGCGGATATCAAGCGCATAGCCCAATGCCTGGGAGAGCATTAGTCCGCCGCGTGCAATACCGACAATGGCGTCCGCATGAAAAGGGAAACACAGGCGGGCAAGGGTACGCGAATCGTTTCGAAATTGTGTATAGTCATAATGATACATGGGCGAAATTATAGTAGAATTCGTGTAGGAAAATAAAGGGTTGCCATGCTACACCGTTTTTTGTCGGCTCTGTTGTTACTTCTTTTGGCGGGGTGCAGTACCTTAAAGCCCACTGTTGCCTCATGGTACCATACACCGCCGCATAATACTTCTGCAATACTCTACGGCGTGGGAGAAGGTGTTGATCTGGCGTCGGCAAAAGCAATGGCGCTTTCTCAGATTGCGCATGCCATCAGCACAACGCTGGAGAGTCGTTACGACAAACGGGATCAATCCATTCGCTTCAATGCGAATGAACAGACGCTGCAAGAAGTAGAACATCGCATCACGACAAAGAGCCCAACATTGCACTTTAATACGGTGTATATTGACAAAGAGCAGTGGGTTGCAGGCCGGCTTTATGTGCTGGTGCATATTGAACGCGAGAGACTCTATGCAGAAGAACAACAAAGGCTTGAAGAGCGTTTGGATGCCTACCGTCGCCGTTTTGAACACACGGCATCACGCAGTTCGTTGGAACAATTTGTTCAATTGCAGCGTTTTCATGACGATGCCAATGCCCTGAATGCACATATTGCGCTGTTGCATGCTATTGATGCGCACCGTGACACATCACAATACCGCCGTTTTATTCAGACGTATGAGGATCGTTACGAGGCACACAAGAGCGCACTACGGCTACAGATTGTTGCCGATGCACGAAGTCGGGGGTTTCAAGAAATTATCTATCAGAATCTTGTGAAACACGGTATCACAATAGACAAAAGAGGTGCTGACGGTACCATTGTTGTAACGTCAAAGTATAACAAAGAGAAACTCTTAGGGTATTATATAGAGCAGTGTTATTTACATGTAAATTGCCGTGACGGTGATGCGGCGACGGTTGCATCGCGCGATTATATTTTTGTAGGCAAATCACGCATTGATTTTTCACAATCCCATCACGATTGTGTGCAACAATTTGCATTGAAAGTTACCAATGAGGGTATCTTTAAAAGTTTAGGATTGTAAGATGCAACGCATATTGCCGACTGTAATGGTATGGGGACTGTTGTTACTCTTTAGCGGGTGCAGCAGTACGATTGGAAATTTACAAGAGTACATGCCCGCACCGTTACGAAAAACAGAGTTTATGCCGAGCAACGAGGCGCTGCATCAGGCCAAAACAAAGGTGATTCTCGTACGCCTCAATAATGGCGGCAACAAGGTGGCGCAGCGTGCCGATTTAGCACAGGTTTTAAATACGTCACTCATTGGCATACTCGCATCCGACGGCAGTGTCGAGCTGATTGACCGCAGTGTTGATGCGCGGCTTAACGAAGAGATTAAACTGCATGAGTTTAGTCGGCAAGAAGAAGATGTTACGAGCGCGTTGCGTCTTGCGTCATACGCTGTTAAAGGTGATATTGCCACGGCAACCTTTGCATCGCGTTATGTTAAAGCCAGAGTATGGTACGATAAAAAAGGAACCGTGCACCGAACGCCGGCATATTTTGTCTATACCGCACGGGTTAACGGTGTGCTGAGTGTGTATGAGATTCCGTCGATGAAACTGCTTAAAAGTTTTGAGTTTTACGGTAACAGCAGTTACACAAAAGAGTCGCGCTACCCAGAGCGTTTTAATGCCGAGTTGGTACAGCAAGCCGGTCGTAACGGCATCTATAATGTGCAGATGAAGTTAAAACGTCTCTTCGCCCCGAAAGGGTATATTTTATATAAACGCGTTCGTGACGATACGGTCATTTACGAGGTCAGTCTTGGAGCATTGGACGGATTGCAAGAGGGTGATGACGTGACAATTTTTCGAAAAGAGCGTTTTCGTAACCCTATTAGCAATGAGGAGACACTGCGGGAAATTACCATTGCATCAGGGCATGTTAGTGAGATTGTACACCCTCACAGTGCATGGATTATTCTCGACGAGATGCAGGCAGGCTATGACATATGCTTGGGTGATTACATGAAAAAGCGTTACAGTAGCTGGTATTAAATTGATGATAAAGGAAGAGTAATGAAAACAGGACAACAGTATCTGCTTATGGTGTTGGCAGTGGCAACAGTAACATTTAGCGGGTGCAGCGACAAAGAACCGCAAGCACTTGAAGAGAGTTTTGAGTGCCGTATTGCCGGTGCACTGGCACCGACATGGGCATGCGGAAACAGTACACTTGAGGGGTACTATACGGCAGTGGGCTCAGCACCATTGAGTAAAATAGGGCATGGCTTTTCCCGGCGTGAGGCCTTGGCAAACGGACGTTCCAATTTAGCGCAGCAAATTGAGACGTTAGTAAAAGATAAAGTCACGACGTTTGCCCGATCTACCGGAATCGGCGGTAACGAGGTGGCCGACAAAGTCTCGACACAGGTGTCCAAACAGCTTGCCAAGGTAACGCTGCAAGGTTCCAAACAAGAGAAATATTGGGAAAACCCTAATACTAACGATATTTATCTCTTGGTCGGTATCTCCAAAGAGACGCTCAATAATGCGGTAAAAGATCGCGTGCTTTCAAGTTACCGAAACGACGACGCCCTGTGGCAGCAATTTCAAGCAAAAAATGCGCTTGAGGCATTAGAGCGGGAGTTTTCTGACAAATAAGCGGTGAGAGCATTCTTGCCGTAACAATCTTGCTATAATTCTACATGTAAATTGACCTCACAGTAAAGAATATTATGAAAAAACTCGCTATTATCGGTAAACCCAACGTAGGAAAAAGCTCCTTTTTTAATCGTATTTTGCGCGAGCGTGATGCCATCACCTCCGAACAGGCCGGTACCACGCGCGATATTAAACGTCGGTATGCAACCGTCATTAACAAAAAAGTTGAAATTCTCGACACCGGAGGCCTTGATCAAGGATGCGAACTGTTTGACAAAATTAAAGAAAAATCCATTCAAGCGGCACACGAAGCCGATATTATTCTGTATATGGTTGATGGTAAAAGCTTACCGGAGATGGATGACAAAAAATTCTTTTATGAACTGGAACATTTGGGAAAAACAGTAGCATTGGTCGTTAATAAAATTGATAATGACAAAATGAAAGAGAAGCTTTGGGAGTATTATGAGTTCGGTACGGATGCTATTTTTGGAATTTCCATTGCTCATAACCGCGGGGTTAATGCGCTACTTACATGGATTGCCGAGCAGCTTCCCGATACCGATATGGTTCAAGACACGAGTGAAGAGCATGAGGAGATAGAGCATTTAGATATTGAAGGCGCTCCGGATGATCGGGAGTGGGACGTTTCTGACGTTCACGAAGAGGATGACGACGGCTACTTTTACCCTTATGAAGATTATGCAGCACAGCAAGAGACAAACGAAGAAGAGTTTTATGACGAAAGTGTCGATACCTTGGTGGATTTTGACGAAACGACTTTGAAGGAGTTTAAGGTAGCCATTATCGGGCGGGTTAACGTGGGTAAAAGTTCGTTGTTAAATGCCCTGATTAATGATGAACGTGCCGTAGTCAGTTCAGTTGCTGGTACTACCATTGACCCGATTGACGAAACCTTTGAATACGATAATAAAAAGATAACCTTTATTGATACTGCCGGTATTCGTAAGCGCGGTAAAATACTCGGTATTGAAAAATATGCGCTGATGCGAACGAAAAAACAGCTTGACAGCGCCGATATTGCTCTGCTGGTTCTTGATGCGAGTGAACCGTTTCTGGATCTTGATGAAAAGATTGCCGGACTCATTGACGCCAACCGGCTGGGATGTTTGATTGTGCTTAACAAATGGGATATAGCTGCGCGTGAGCGTTACGATGCCATTATTCAAGAGGTACGTGACCGCTTTAAATTTTTACATTATGCGCCTATCATTACCGTTTCGGCGGCATCAAAACAGCGTATTCACAAAATTTTTGAAAAACTTGTTGAAATTAATGAGAATTTTTCGCAGCGTATTTCAACATCCAAACTTAATGAGGTTATTGAGATGGCGATGCGCCGTCATACCTTGCCCTCTATGCACGGTCAGCGGATACGCCTCTATTTTGCCACACAGTATGAGACGCGACCGCCGCGTATTGTACTGGTGATGAACAAACCCAAAGGGCTGCATTTTACCTACCGGCGCTATTTGACCAACAAAATGCGTGAGGCATTCAATTTTGAAGGGGTGCCGATTCTCTTTAAAGCCAAGGCAAAAAAAGAGCGCAAACGCTCGTGAAACACCCCTGCTTAAAACGGTTTGACAACGACCATAGCGACAATAACAAGCATAAGCAGGGTCGGAACTTCGTTGTACATTCTAAAAAACTTGCCGCTTTTATAGCTTGGATTGTCGATTAACTTCTTGCGCAACCATCCCAGTGAAAAGAAATAGGCAGTGAGAAAGACGACAAAAAGCAGTTTGGTATGAAACCACCCGCCGGTAGTGAAAATATTGGTCGGATAGAGGTAGATAAGCACGAGTCCTGAAATTAGAGTTGCCCAAAAGGCAGGAACACCGATGTAGGTATAGATTTTATACTCCATCACCTGTACGACCTCGACAAATTCCGATTTTTGGGCCTGTTCGCTGTGGTAGACAAACAGTCGCGGCAGGTAGAACAGTACGGCAAACCATGAGACCATGGCACTAATATGAAACCAGAGTACCCATGCAAACATCAATTTACACCGTTACTTTGAGAGGTTCGTCACTGTCAACTTCCAGGTTTTTAATGGATTCGCTGCCGCGGTGAGTGACCACTTTGTCATGGAGTCGGCGCAGAGCCTTGTTAGCGCGGTCGATTGCCAGGTCAATAGCGGCATCAAGACTCTCATCGTGTTGGGTAATGATTACGGGAGCATGATGGG
>Ga0256833_1000781_pt1 | contig 24309 bp, 19 predicted proteins | sample 356284metaG_FD_190535 | JGI IMG/M metagenome (GOLD analysis project Ga0256833, IMG submission 190535) | Hydrothermal vent microbial communities from Mid Atlantic Ridge, Atlantic Ocean - 356-284 | ecosystem: Environmental > Aquatic > Marine > Hydrothermal vents | place: Atlantic Ocean: Mid... | reverse complement strand
GGCCCCTGTCCCCTGGAACCTGGCCCCTGTCCCCTGACACCGCACCGTGGTACATTATTTCTCCCCGGCAGCATCTTTTTCATTGACAGGTTTTCCTAGATCAGATAACGTGACTTTTAATAATAATTCTCGTCACAAAAAAACCATTCAACCAACCCCCATCCCTCAAGGAGTACGAGTCAATGAAGCTCAAGCGTTATGGTGTATCGCTGCTGGCAGTCGCCGTCCTTGCCTCATGGGCGGTGGCACAGGAAGCTACCCTCCCACTGGGGCTGCCATCAGTGCCGGTGCCGGTGGACAACCTTCAGGATGAGGTCAAGATTCAGCTCGGCGACAAGCTGTTCCATGACAAGCGTTTCAGCTCCGACGGCACGGTGAGCTGCGCCACCTGCCATGCCCGGGAAAAGGCCTTCACCGACAGCCCGCTTTCGGTGTCCGAGGGTGTCGGCAAACAGAAGGGCACCCGGAACGCGCCCACGGTCATCAATGCCGCCTACAACCATTCCCAGTTCTGGGACGGCCGGGAGCCGGACCTGGAATCACAGTCTGGCCAGCCCTTTCTCAACCCTGTCGAGCACGGCCTCAAGGACTACGGGCCGATCCTGAAGATCGTCCGCTCTGATCCGCAATACAAAAAACTGTTTCGCCAGGTCTTTGGCAAAAGCGGTGACGAGATCACCATCAGGGACGTTGAAAAGGCCATTGCCAGCTTCGAGCGGACCATCATCTCCGGCGACTCCCCCTTTGACCGCTACTATTACGGCGGTGACAAGAAGGCCATGAGCGAGGCCGCCATCCGCGGCCTGCAGGTCTTTGTCGGCCAGGGACGCTGCGTCTCCTGCCACACCATCACTGACACCCATGCCCTGTTCACCGACAACCGCTTCCACAACCTGGGCGTGGGCTTCAGCCTGGTGGACAAGGATCTCAAGGAGATGGCCACCGCCTTCACCAGGGCCCGGCAGGAGGGGGCCAGCGTGGACATCGCGGTACTGACCAACAAGAACTCCTCCGAGCTGGGACGGTTCGCCATCACCGGCCAGTGGCGGGATATCGGCGCCTTCAAGACACCGGGTCTGCGCAATGTCGCGGTCACTGACCCCTACATGCACGACGGCAGCCTGGAGACCCTCGATGACGTGGTGGAGTTCTACAACCTCGGCGGCCGTCTGGATGAGAGCGAGCCCATCAACAGCTTCCAGAGCGGCGGCATCCGCCCCCTGAACCTGAGCGATGCGCAGAAAGACGACCTGGTGGAATTCATGCGGGCCCTGACCAGCCCGGAATTCAGGAAGTAACATGGGAACGACCACCGTTACCGCTCACGACCACAACCATATCATGACAACCGGAACCACCATGGCGCGGCAGCGGCTCCTGCGGTCCACCGCAATATTCCTCCGGTTGCCGGTTTCCGACTTCTGACAAGGAGCGCACAATGAACAGTCTCAACCGACGTGATCTTCTCAAGGGTGCCGGCGCACTGCTTGCAGGAGCGACCCTGCCCGTCAGCCTCATCGAGATGGCGTTTGCCGACTCGAGCAGGAATTTCACCTTTGCCTATATCTCCGACTCCCACATCCAGCAGATCAAGGGCAACAAGTTTGTCCGCAACTGGGACCGGGGCCTGATCCGGGCCGTTGCCGAGGCCAACCTGCTCAACCCGCGGCCCGACTTCATCTTCTACGGCGGCGACATCGCCCAGCTCGGCAAGAAGGCCGAGATCGACCACGGCCTGGAGATCCTCTCCGGCCTGCGCGACAAGGTCCACTACGTCATGGGCGAACACGACTACTATCTCGACCTGGGCGAATACTGGCGCAGCCAGCTCGGACCGGACCACTACAGCTTTGACCACAAGGGCATGCACTTCGTGGTCCTCAACTCCATCCTCACTTACGACGACTGGACCCACAACCGCTGGGCCAGCGGCGAGGAACGTATGGGAGTGATGGCCGGCCTGGACGACCACCGCGGTTCCCCCTTCATGGTGGGAGCCAGGCAGCGCGAGTGGCTGAAAAAGGACCTGGCCAGGGTGGACGTCAATACGCCGGTGACCATCTTTTCCCACTCGCCCCTGCAGAAGATCTTCCGCAACTGGAACTTCTGGACCGAGGATGCCGAGCAGATCCAGGCACTCCTCAAACCCTTCAGAAAGGTCAATGTCTTCTACGGCCACGTGCACCAGATCCAGTACAACCAGATCGGCAACATCAGCTTCCATGCCGCCATGGCCACGGCCTGGCCCTGGCCCTACCCGCAGAGCAACGCCCGCGCGGAGAGTTACCTGCCAAAGCTGACCGTCCCCATGAACCGGGCCGACCCCTTCTTCGAGCGGGATGCCACCGGCTGGCAGTACATCGACATCAACTCGGGCAACGCCACCATGCACTTCAGCCTGCCCGACAACGCGCCCCGGACCGTGGCCTTCAACCCGGCCACCGGCCGGCCCGAGGATGTCACCTACCAGGAGCACCGCATCCCGCCCCAGTTCCACTACTGAGAAGAGATGCCGGCACAGCGGCAAAAATCCATGGCCCCGGCCCCCGGCCGGGGCCTGCTGAACAGACAAGGAGACCTATGATGGGGATCAAGAAAGCGACAATGATGGCAGTGGCGATGGCGGCCCTCGTCCTGACCGGCATGCAGCCGGCCCGGGCCGACGAATTCACGCAAAAGGACCTGGAACTCTGGCAGGGGCAGTACGAGGCAGCGGTGAAAAAAGGCCGCCAGGTCTTCACCGATCCGGGCCTGGGCACCAACGGCGTTGTCTGCGCCCAGTGCCATCCCAACGCCGCCAACACCCACCCGGAGACCTATCCCAAGTTCCAGAAACAGCTTGGCAAGGTGGCCACCATGGCCGAGATGATCAACTTCTGCATCATGAATCCGCTGGAGGGCAAGCCCCTGGCCCTGGACGACCCGCGGATGATCGCCATCCAGGCCTATATCACCGAGGAACGGCGCGGCGTACCGCTGGCGCCGGGCAAGCACTGACACCGGCCCGCAGCCTCACCGGCCTTGCACAAACTTCGCCGCCCCGGTCATGAACCGCGGGCGGCGTTTTTCGTCCGAGCGACCGTGAGACTCCTGTCCCCAGCTCCCGGGACCTGGCCGGATTTTCTCAGAACGCTAAAAGGGAACATCGTCACCGGTGGGAGGAGGCTCGGAGCCGGAGAAATCGTCACCGCCGAAGCCGCCCTGCTGGCCGCCGTCGGCAAAGCCACCGCCGCCGTAGCCGCCGCCACCGCCGCCTCCGGTGCCACGCGGCGAGAGGAACTGGATGTCCTGGGCCACCACCTCGGTGGTGTAGCGGTCGTTGCCGTTCTGGTCCTGCCACTTTCTGGTCTGCAGCCGGCCCTCGACATACACCTTGGACCCCTTGGACAGGTACTCGTTGCACAGCTCGGCCAGCCTGCTCCAGGCAACAACGCTGTGCCACTCGGTCTGTTCCTGCATCTGGCCATCCTGGCCCTTCCACTTCCTGGAGGTCGCCACCCGCAGCGACGCCACCGGTGTGCCGTTCTGGGTGTAGCGGAGTTCCGGGTCCCTGCCCAGATTGCCGATAAGTATCACCTTGTTGACCATGGTTCACCTGCCTGTTGAAAAAATTCATGAAATCAGAAGGCCGAAAACCGACCTCCGGCCTGTCCCGAACCTGGTAATAATACCGGGCAGCCAGGAAAAAGAAAGTACTTTTCCTGCATCCGGCCCCGCCCCTTCCACCGGTTCTGTTCAGGAATAGCCGTTCACCGCCGGTGGAAACCACCTTGAAATAGCGCCATTTTTACGTTCAGGACACACTCCGGTCCAGCATGGCCGGCAGGCCGCCCCGCTCCTCGGGGATGAAGCCAAAGACCTGACGCCAGACGGTATCGCTCTCCATGCAGAAATAGATGCAGGTCGACTCTGCCGCCCGCGCCGCAAGCTCTCCGGCAATGAACCGGTACATCTCCACCCGCAGATCGCGGAAATATCGGCATTTTCCATCCAGTCCGTCGATGAACTCCTCGTAGAAGAAACGGGAACCGGGAAAACGGGAGGTGGCAATGGACTTGAGCGACGGCAGATAGCGCAGCGCCCCCAGGGAGATCCAGGCGATCTGCTCCCGGGGAACGGTGGCAAACAGCCGCTCAATGGCCTGCCGGTAGCCCTCCTGCCAGCCCTGGTGCCAGATGATGGGATCGAAGTGAAAGGCCAGCCGGTAGCCCCAGCCGGCGCAGCGGGCAGCGGCACGGAGCCGCTGCTCCAGGGAGGCGGTGCGCAGCTCCTCCCGGGCCATGATCGGGGGGCTGTTCAGCGACCAGGCCACAATGGTCCTGCCGCCGTGGTCCAGGCCCCGCAGATTGTCGATGGCAACGCTCTTGGTCTTCAGCTCCAGGACACCGCGCGACCTGGTACGCATCCAGCGGACCAGGTGGGGACTGAGCCCGGTCAGGGAATCCAGGGCCAGGCTGTCGGTGAACTCTCCGGTGCCGATGCGGAAAAACTGGTCCGGGAAACCGTCGTAGACATGGTCAAGCTCGGCAAAGAGATCCTCGATATTGACGAAGAAACTGAGCCAGGGATTGTTGAGATAGGCCTGGAGAATGCAGTAGACACAGTCCATGGGACAGTTCATGCCGATATTGAGGACCTGGTAGCCGCAGCAGCGGTACTCGCGGGTGGCGGGACAGGGCTTGAGGAATCTTCCCCGGTTCCGGCAGAGCAGCAGGTGGCGCTTGCCCCTGTCCAGGCTGGCCGGGTAGCTGCCGGCAATATCCGGGGTCCCGCCCGGAGGCAGAACCGTGACCGGCAGGCCGCTGCGGCCGATGATCTCCCGCGTATAGGGCAGATCCAGGCAGTCCTCGGTCACATGCAGTTGAACGACATGGCGGGATGGATCGGTATAGGGCATGACAGTCTCAGGTCTCTGAAGTCAGGACAGGGTGGTGTCCGTGATGGTAGCGTTCGGGGAGTGCCAGGTAGGAGGCCCCCTCCCTGCTGCGGCCATGCCGGATGCAGCCCCTGCCGTAGATCCTGCACTTCCGTTCCAGCTCGGCCAGGGCGAGCCGCCGCTGCTCCGGGCTGAGCGATGCCTGCTCCAGCAGGCGGCAGATCGACCGGATGCGGAAGGTGTCCATGCCCACGCGGTGCAGGCTGGAGAGCTGGTCCGGCCGGCCGCCGTCCTTGATGGTCAGGGCCTGCGGGACCAGGAGAAACTCCTCGTGCACCGAGGCCCGCAGCCAGAGGTCATAGTCCTCGCAGCAGACCAGGGATTCATCGAACAGGCCATGGCGGCGGAAGAACTCCGGCCGCACCATGACCGTCGACATGCCGACCACGCACATGGCAAGACAGCGGGCAAAGATCTCGCCCCCGGGCGGATCGTGTTTCTTCTTCTGGTTGACCCGCCTGCCGCGGCGGAACCAGATCTCCCGGGTATGGGAGATGAGCAGGTGGGGATGGCCGGCCATGGCCCGCTCCTGCAGTTCCAGCTTTGCCGGGTCCCAGCGGTCGTCGGAATCGAGGAAACAGAGCAGGTCGCCCGTGGCAGCGGCAATGCCCCGGTTCCTGGCCGCGGCCGCGCCCCGGTTCTCCTGGCGGATGTAGCGGATACAGCCGCCGCCGGCAGCGGCCATGGTCGCCACCAGGTCGGCGGTGGCGTCGGTGGAACCGTCATCGACCACGATCAGCTCGTCGCAGCGCCTGGTCTGCTCGAGCACCGAGCCGATGGCCCTGGCCAGGAAATCCGCCCGGTTCCAGGTCGGTATGATAACGGAAATTCGCGTTCTCTTCACGGGTGGTCGGTTTCCGCCGCCATGCGGGCAGTGGCGAGCGCGTGCAGATGGCGTGCTGCTGAACGTTTACAGGTAAGCCTGGACTCCGGATCGCGTGCTGCTGAACGTTTACTGCGGACAGCGGCCCCAGTTTGTTATGGCGCAGAGTATGTCATGTATAGTATAATGGATAGTTTTAACTTCAACCTTAATTCTACGATCGGGGGTCGTTGCGGATCGCTGGTCACCCTGACACCATGAATACAGACATCCTCATCAATGCGGCGCCCTATGAAAACCGGATCGCCCTGGTGGAAAACGGGGACCTGCTGGAATTCTACCTGGAGCGGCCCACGGAAAAGGGACTGGTCGGCAATATCTACTACGGCCGGGTGGTCCGGGTGCTGCCGGGCATGCAGGCCGCCTTTGTCGACATAGGGCTGGAACGGACCGGTTTCCTTTACGTGGACGACATCCACGCCTCGGCCACCGGCATGGAACAGATCGTCAGCGGCCAGGAGCAGATCTGCTCCCGGGCCAATGTCATGCCCCGGGAGGTCTGTTCCGGCCACAAGGAACCCACCGGTTCCACGCCCTGCATCTCCAAGCTCCTCAGGGAGGGCGAGGAGATCCTGGTCCAGATCTCCAAGGAACCCATCGGCACCAAGGGGGCGCGGCTGACCTGCCACATCACCCTGCCCTGCCGCAACCTGGTCTTCATGCCGCTCACCGACCACATCGGTATCTCGCGCAAGATCGCCGACGAGGAGGTCCGCGCCCGGCTGCGGGAAAAGATCGAGAAACTCAGGCCGCCGGGGACCGGTTTCATCGTCCGCACCGTGGCCGAAAACGTGAGCGAGGGCGAACTGGAGGCGGACATGGAGTTCCTGCTGCTCCTCTGGGACGACATCAGGACCCGCTGCAGTGATGTCAGCGCGCCCAGCCTTGTCTACAAGGACCTCGATATCGTGCTCCGCTCGGTGCGGGACCTGTTCACCGACGATGTCCGCGAGCTGATCATCGACTCGCCCGAGGCCCACAGGCGGCTGCTCACCTTTGTCCGCGCCTTTGCGCCGGACCTGGAGCAGAAGATCAGCCTCCACCGGGGCGACCTGCCGTTGTTCGAGTCGCGCGGCATCGAGGTGGAGATCAACCGCGCCCTGGACAAGAAGGTCTGGCTGCGCTCGGGCGGCTACATCGTCATCGAGAGCACCGAGGCCCTGACAGTGATCGATGTCAACACCGGCCGCTACGTGGGTAAGAACGATCTTGGCGAGACCATCTTCAAGACCAACATGGAGGCGGTCAAGGAGATCGCCTACCAGCTCCGGCTGCGCAACATCGGCGGCATCATCATCATCGACTTCATCGACATGGACTCGCCCCGGCACCGCGAGGAGCTGTTTGCCGCCTTCCAGGAGGCCATGAGCAAGGACAAGAGCCGGGTCAACATCCTCAAGCTCTCCGAGTTCGGCCTGGTGCAGATGACGCGCAAACGCTCCTGCGACAGCCTGTCGCAGATGCTGTGCGAGCCCTGCTTCTACTGCGGCGGCGACGGCGTGATCAAGTCACAGCGGACCATCTGCTACGAGATCTTCCGCAAGATCACCCGCAACGCCGGCAAGGTGGGCGGCTCCAATGTCACCATCAAGGTCCATCCGCGGGTGGCGGACATGCTGCTCAGCGAGGAGGCCGACAACATCGAACAACTGGAAAAGGAGACCGGCAAGCGGATCGTCATCATTCCGGTCCCCGATATCCACATCAAACGCTACGAAATCATCTGGAACGAGTGAGTGGCCGGCGCGGACCGGCGCGCCACCGGACATCACTGCACCGCAGACACCACAGGACAGATCATGGCACGACGCAACAGACTCAGACGTTCACCCCGCGGCAGAAAGGGCGGGGCCGGACGTACCATTCTTTTCATCCTCCTGGCCGTCATCCTCATTGTCATTGGTGCCGGCGCCTTTATCCTCTTTGAGACCGAAAAGCCCTACGTGGCCCTGGAAAAGGAGACCCGTTTCCTGGGCACCAGCGCCACCCTGCCCCTGCTGGCCAGTGACCGGCGCAGCGGCATCAGCGGGATAACCATCACCCTGGTCCAGGGGGGGCGGGAGAACGTCATCTATTCCCGTACCTTTCCGCGCAAGGCCTGGCTGTCCGCCGCCGGCCCGCAGGAGGTCCGCCAGAAGGTGCTCTTCGATGCCAAGAAGGCCGGGCTCAAAAACGGCAAGGCCGAGCTGGTGCTCTCGGTACGCGACTTCTCCCTCAACGGCTTTTTCCGCGGCAACGAGACCGTGACCCGGATCCCGGTGGTCATCGACACCACCCCGCCACGGGTCTCCATCGAGCACGCGCAGCGTTATATCCGGCCCGGCGGCTCGGGCATCGTCATCTACCGGCTGTCGGAGCCGGCCAGAAAACACGGGGTCCGGATCGACGACATGTTCTTTGCCGGCTATCCCCTGAAGAATTTCAAGGATGTCTTCATCGCCTACATCGCCCTGCCCTGGAATGCCAAGGCCCCGGAGCAGACCAGGGTCACGGCCACTGACGAGGCCGGCAACCAGGGCAAGGCCATCTTTGCCGTGACCTTCAGAAAGGTGCCGGAAAAGAAGGACCGCATCAATGTGAGCGACACCTTTCTCAAACGCAAGATCCCGGAGTTCGAGGAATACTACCCCGAGATGCAGGGCACCCTGCTGGAGCAGTACCTGTTCGCCAACAACGAAATCCGCAGGCGCAACGCGGAAAAGATCCGCCAGGTCTGCAGCGACCCGGTACCGGAACAGTTGTGGCAGGACCGGTTCCTGCGGATGCCCGGCGCCGGCCGCGCCGGGTTCGCCGACCAGCGGACCTACTATTACCAGGGCAGGCCCATCGACCACCAGACCCACCTGGGCATGGATATCGCCTCCACAGCGCATGTGCCCATCAAGGCCGCCAACCGCGGCAAAGTCGTCTTTGCCGACTATCTCGGCATCTATGGCAACACCGTGATCCTGGACCACGGCCAGGGAGTCTACTCCCTCTATGCCCACCTGAACCGGATCGACACCAGCCTGGATACCATGGTGGACAAGGGTGAACTGATCGGCCATTCCGGCGCCACCGGCATGGCCGGAGGTGACCATCTCCACTTTTCCATGCTGGTGCACGGCATCTTCGTCACTCCCATGGAGTGGTGGGACCAGCACTGGATCGATGTCAACATCACCGACGTGATCAACAGCATCAAGCCGTAACCGGCACCCGTCCCCGTGTCCGCCAAAGGGCACGGGGACGGCTGCCGGTACGATCCTCCCGGTCCCCCATGGCACTGAACCGACTTCCGCTGCTGCTCTACAGCTACATCGCCACCGAGCTGCTCGCGCCGTTTTTCGCGAGTTTTCTCATTCTCTATGGCGTTTTCTTCCTGGTACGGCTGATCCCGCTCCTGGAAGTGGTGCTCGAGCTCAGGATCAGCTTTGGCGACTTTGTCCGCCTTTTTGCCTACATCTTCCCCCACATGCTGCTCTACGTGATCCCCATGGCCAGCATGGCCGGGGTGATCATCGGCTTCACCAGGCTGACCAATGACCGCGAGATCCTGGCCCTGAAGGCGTGCGGCATCAGCCTGCGCCGGATGATGCCGCCGGTGCTCCTGGTGGCGGCCTCCATCGCCGCCCTGACCGGCTTCTTCTCCATCCGCCTGATCCCGGCCGGCGAGGTGGCCATGCGCAAGCTCATGTTCCAGCTCGCCAAGGAGAAGATCGACAAGGGCCTGGAGGAACGGGTCTTCACCGAGGCCCTGGGCGACCTGGTGGTCTACGTGGACCACATCGACAGGCAGAAACAGTGGCACGGGGTCTATGTCTCTGACATGCGCAACCGCAAGCAGCCCATTATCACCATGGCCAGGGCCGGCCACATGGAGGCGGATATCGACAGGATGCAGGTCACCATCGTCCTCAACGAAGGCACCCTGCACAGCACCGACGGCCTGGACAACCAGATCGTCCGCTTTCATCGCTACCAGTTGCAGATCCCGCTCAAGCCGCCCACCCGTATCGGCGGCGACGACCTCACCAGCCTGAGCAAGGGCGCCATGTCACAGCACCAGTTGCTGCAGATGGCCAGGAAAATGGGCCCCGATACCAGGCGCGGCATCGTCTTTCTCACCGAGTACCATCACCGGCTGGTCCTGCCGGTGGGCTGCCTGATCCTCAGCCTGCTCGGGGTGCCGCTCGGCCTGCAGGCCGGACCGGGACGACGGGCCATCGGCCTGCCGCTGGGCCTGGGTTTTTTTGTCCTCTACTACATCCTCTTCACCACCGGCCGGGTGCTGGTGGAAGACCTGGTGGTGCCATTGGTCATCGGCATGTGGGCCCCCAATATCATCTTCCTGGCCCTTGCCCTGTTCATCTTCTGGCGCACGGACCAGGAACTGCCCCTGCTGCCCGAACGGCTGCAGAATCTCTTTATTCTCCTCTACGAGCATACCCTGCAGCCGGTCTTCGCCAGGGTGGCCGGCCTGGTGCGCCGGCTGCTCAGCCGCAGGAGGGCGACATCCCCGGACGCCGGAACCGATGCCGCCGGGGCCGCTGGCCTGGTCATCCATGCCGACCCCATGACCAGGGTCTACCACTACCCGGGCTGCACCCTGTACAACTGCACACACTGCACTCTCAGGTTCAAGGACGCCCGGGTGGCCGGGAAAGCGGGATTCAAGCCATGCCGGCTGTGCGCAAAGACAGAAAAGTGAACCGGCCGGTCAGCTACGCGGTCAAGCTCGGGATCAGCACTGCCCTGCTGCTCCTGATCTTCCGCCAGGTCGATCCGGCCAGGGCCTGGCAGGCCATGCGGCAGGTACCGCCGGCCAGCATCCTGGTGGCCATCCTGCTCCAGCTTGCCAGCAACACCGTGGCCACCTACCGCTGGTCCCTGATCATGGCCCGCATCGGCTTCCGCCATCCCTTTACTTTTTACCTGAAGAGCTTCTTCAAGGGCGCCTTCTTCAACCAGGGCCTGCCCACCAGTATCGGCGGCGACGGCATCCGCATCCTCGACTGCTCACGGATAAAGGGCACCGCGGAAGATGCCTTCTACGGCGTCTTCATCGACCGGATCGTCGGCCTGGCCGGCCTGCTCCTGCTCAACATCTGCGCCCTGCTCTTCAACCGCACCCTGCTGCCGGGCCCCATCTACTGCGCCCTGCTGCTCGTGCTCGGCTCCCTGTTCAGCGGCCTGATCCTGCTCTTTTTCCTGCGCAGGTTCCGGTTCATCACCACCTCACGCATCCTGGGATATCTCGGCAGGCTGTCGGAGCGCTATTTCCAGGTCTATTCCACGGCCGGCGCCATCGCCCTGCAGACCGGACTGTCGGTCCTGACCCACCTGCTGGCCATGACCGCCTTCTATGTGCTCGGGGTCTCCATCGGCCTGGACTACCCCCTCCAGGTCTACCTCTCCCTGGTGCCGCCGGTGATCCTTCTCACCATCCTGCCGCTTTCCCTGGCCGGCTGGGGTATCCGGGAGGGGGCGATGGTGGGATTTTTTCTTCTCATCGGTGCCGACAGGTCACGGGTCCTGTCGTTCTCCATCCTCTACGGCCTGCTGTCCCTGGCCTGTTCCCTGCCGGGGCTGGCCGTCTATCTCGGCGAACGAAGAGGCCCGCAGCAGGCATAGGAGACCATTGTCATGAACGTTGACACCATGCGGACCATCGACCGGTGGGCGGGCATCCCGCTCACCTTTCTCCTCACCTGCTGGCTGCGGCTCTGCCGGCTGGTGCGGCGGCCCGATGTCCGACGTCCAAAAAAGATCCTGTTCATCGAGCTCTCGGAAATGGGCTCCACCATCCTGGTCGATCCTGCCCTGCGCAAGGCGCGGCAGCAGCTCGAGGCAGAGCTCTTTTTCGTGATCTTCAGAAAAAACCGGCCCAGCCTGGACCTGGTCGGCACCATTGCTGCCGCCAACATCTTCACCCTGCGCGAAGACAACCTGCTCCACCTGGTGACCGACACCCTCCGCTTTCTCCGCTGGACCCGGCGCAACCGGATCGACACCGTGGTGGATCTCGAGCTCTTCTCCCGGTTCACCGCCCTGCTCACCGGCCTCAGCGGCGCGGTCAACCGGGTGGGCTTTTATGCCTTTCACAACGAGGGACTCTACCGGGGCGAACTCCTCACCCACCGGGTGGCCTATAATCCGCACATCCATATCGCGAAAAACTTCGTGGCCCTGGTCAACAGCCTGCTGGCCGAAACCGTGGAGGTTCCCTACTCCAAGCAGGTAGTGACCGACGCGGAGATCCGGCTGACCACGGTCCGCTACAGCGACAACGAGCTGGACAACATGCACGAACTGGTGCGCCGGCACTGCCCCGACTATGAGCGCGGCCGCCAGCGGCTGGTGCTCATCAATCCCAATGCCAGCGAACTGCTGCCCCAGCGCCGCTGGATGCGGGACCGCTACGAGACGCTGATCAACAGAATCCTGGCCGCGGCCCCCGATGTCCTGGTCCTGATCACCGGCGCGCCCTCGGAAAAGGCCGAGGCCGGCGAGATGTGCGAACGTATCGGCAGCAGACGCTGCATCAACTTTGCCGGCGCCCTGCCCCTGGGACGCCTGCCCGTGCTCTACTCCATCAGCACCCTGATGGTGACCAACGACTCGGGCCCGGGCCACTTTTCCGCCATCACGCCCCTGCCCACCTTTGTCCTCTTCGGCCCCGAGACCCCCACCCTCTACGGCTCCCTGGGCAACTCCACGCCCATCTACGCCGGCCTGGCCTGTTCCCCCTGTGTCAGCGCCGCCAACCACCGCAAGACGCCCTGTACCGACAACAGGTGCCTGCAGGCGATCACAGTGGACCAGGTCTTCTCGGCCATCCGGCCGGTGCTGCTGCCGGGAACAGGAACACCTTGACAGTGCAACTTGCCTGCGTTTAGGTTGGCGGGATACCGGAGGTCAGAGGACAGAAGTCTTCCGGCCTGTTCCTGATTTTCATAATCTGTCGCGGCTGCGGGCAAATAACATGGTCCAGCCGTGCCGGCTTTTTCAGCAGTCTTTCAAAGGAGGTTCAAATGGCCGAGAATGTAGTGATTGTCCTGTCCTGTGGCACCGACAACCCCAACCGTTCCACCCGGGGTATTCATCTTGCCACCATTGCCCACAAGGAGGGAAAGAATGTCTCTGTCTTCCTGCTCGACGAGGCGGTCTACCTGGTGAAAAAGGGAGTGATCGATCACCTGCAGGCCGCCACCGGCGATATTGCCGATGACCTGATGACCTACCTGCAGGCGCACAATGTGCCGCTCCTGGCCTGTACCCCATGCGCCAAGGCGCGCCAGATCACCGAAGACGACCTGATCGACGGCGCCCGCATGGCCACGGCCATGGAGCTGATCCAGCTCAGTTGCGACGACGCGGCAGTGATCAGCCTGTAGCGGCCGGGGGGCCGGGATCATCGAGGTAAGCGCTCACAGCATTGTGGTCGAAAAACCGATGGTTGGTTATCCCGTGAGGGGTTACTCATCGAGGCGCATGAGCATGGCCAGGAGGGCGCCGGTCAGGTAGACCAGGCCGCCCGCCCAGAGAACATCGCTCAGGAAGTGGCCGCCCTGCAGGATCCTGGCCCAGCCGACCGCGCATCCGAACAGGATGCCGCCGGCCAGGAAGGCACGGGCCAGGGTCCTGTTGCGTCGCCGGAAGACGAACCAGGGGGCGATGAGGAAAAAGGCCACCGAGGCGTGGCCCGAGGGAAAGGAACTGTTGCGGCCGGTGGTGCCGGGCTGCCAGATCTCGGTGAAGCGGTGGCTGCCGCCGAACTGCACCACCTCCCGCGGCCTGGCGCGGCCGACGTGATCCTTGAGAATGACGTTTACCAGCAGGCCCGGCCCCAGGGCGAGCAGAAGGAGGATAAAGAGGGCGTCCCTGCGTCGGCGCCGCCAGCGGACCGAGCGGAATCCGGCGGCCAGGACTGCCAGGGCGGCCCCGGCCAGGACAAAGGCGGGCAGCGGCGCCCAGCGATAGAGCAGATTCCAGGGCATCCTGCCGATCCCGGGCCAGGTATTGTCCGGTCCCGCCACCAGGGCCGCAAGCCGAAGATCGAGGCCGGTCCGCCAGACCACCAGGGTCAGGCCGGCCAGGATCACCAGCGGTAATGTTATTTCCACAACACGCTTCTTCAAGGTCACCTTCCCGCCATAATTTACCAAAAGTATCGGTATGTTCCTGTAGTTGCCGATAGCAGTGAACTATTACATTACATCATTTGATGGACTCGTAAAAAGTCCATCACACTCTAAAGATGGCTAAGCATAAAAGTTCGATATACAAGGCGTAGCGGTGTCGGCCAAGCGGAGGCGTACATGTGGTACGTCGAGCATTGGCCGTACCCGATACAACGCAGTAGATCGGACTTTTTGCGACGCCATCATCATTTGCAGGTTCACAATCCCACCATGACCACGACAAGCGAAGCACGCCTGCTCAGGCAGACCTGGCTGGTCCTGGGGCTGGCCCTGCTGGCCCGCCTGCTGCTGGGCAACAGCTACCTCCTGGTTCCCGACGAGGCCAACTACTGGCAGTGGAGCCGCTACCTGGACCTGGGCTACCACGATCACCCGCCCATGATCGCCTGGACCATCTGGCTGGCCACCAGGCTCCTGGGCCAGCATGAACTGGCGGTCCGCCTGCCCACCATCCTCGGGATCACCCTCTGCTCGGCCTACATGTGCCTGCTGGCCGGGCGTATCTTCTCCGGCCGCGCCGCCCTGCAGACCGCCCTCCTTTCCCAGGGCGTGCTCCTCTTCAACGGCGCCGCCCTGGTCGCCACGCCGGACGGCCTGCTGCTGCCCTGCTGGGCCGCGGCCTGCTACCACGGCCATCGCGCCCTGGAGGAAGATACCTCCGGCCAGTGGCTGCTCACCGGCCTCTGGTTCGGCCTCGGCCTGCTCTCCAAGTACACCATGCTCCTGTTTCTGCCCTCGCTCTTCTTTGCCATGGTCTTCAGCCGGACCTGGCGGAGCCGGCTGGCCTCGCCCCGGCCCTGGATCGGCCTGGGCCTGGGCCTGCTGCTCTTTACCCCGGTCATCATCTGGAACGCCCGTAACGAGTGGGCCACCTTCCGGCATGTCCTCTACCAGGGGGGTATCGACAAAAGCAGCCTGGTCACCTTCCGTTTCATCGGCGATTTCCTCGCCACCCAGGCCGCCCTGCTCTCGCCTCTTGCCTTTCTGCTCCTCATCGGCGCCTGGCTGCGGCCCGCCGAAAGAACGCCGTCCGTCCGCCCTGCCACATCCTACCTGAACTGGATGTCGCTGACCACCTTTGCCGTCTTCCTGCTGCTCTCCCTCCATGTCCGGATCTACGGCAACTGGGCCGCCACGGCCTACATTGCCGGCCTGGTGCTGGTGGCCGGCCGCTTCGGCGCCGACCATGCGGCCCCGCCCGGCAGGCGCCGCCTCTGGCGGGCCACCCTGGTCACGGCCTGGGCCATGACCCTGCCGGTCCTGGTGCAGACCGTCTATCCGGCCCTGCCCCTGCCCATGTCCATGGACCGGGTGGCCCGGGAGACCATCGGCTGGGACGAGCTGGGCAGACTGGTCGACCTGGCCCGCAAAGGCATGCCGCGGCCGGAGGAGACCTTCATCTTCGGGCTTCGCTACCAGTATGCCAGCGAGCTGGCCTTCTACGTCCCTGGTCAGCCCCGGACCGTGTCCATCAACCACTGGACCCGGCCCAATGTCTACGACTTCTGGGTCAACGATGCCATGCTCAGGGGAAAGGACGGGGTGGGAATCTACGAATACCGGGGAATGGAAAAGCGGATCAGCCGCCTGTTCCAGCGGGTGGACCCGCCCGAAACCATCAGGATCTACCGCACATCGCCGTGGCTCGGCCGTCAGCTCGTCCGCACCCTCTACCTGATCCGCGGCTACGGCTTCAAAGGCGGCCAGCGCTGGCACCCGCGCAACGGTGGCGACATCCGGGCCACGGCCCGGCAGACCGATGGTTAGCCATCCCGTGAGGGGTTACGAAACTCCTCTTACTTGGTGTCGGCGTCTGGTTCCGCGCCAAGGACCTCGCCGAGCACGTCGCGCAGGGTGTCGATCTGGTAGGGCTTCTGGATAAAACCGGCCAGCCCCTTGCCCACCACCTGCCGCGTCACCTCCTGCTCGTTGTAGCCGCTGGACATGACCACGCGCACGTTACGGTCCAGGCGCCGCAGCTCGCGGAACGCCTGTACCCCGTCCATGTGCGGCATGGAGAGATCAAGCAGGACCAGGTCGATCTCTTCCTGGCGCTCGCCATAGATGGCCACGGCCTGGCGCCCGTTCTCGGCCACGGTCACCTGCAGACCCAGCAGCTCGAGCATCTGCCGGCCCACTGAACGAACGGTCTCCTCGTCGTCCACCAGCAGGACCACGGCGCCGGCCAGGCGGTCCGCGTTCCCGTCGCTGTCCAGGCTGCCGGCCATGGGAATGGCCTCCTCGGTCACGGGGAAGAGGACCTTGATGGTGGTGCCGCGGCCCGGCTCACTGTAGATCTTGATCGCGCCCCTGTGGCCGCGGACAATGCCGAGCACCGCCGACATGCCCAGGCCGCGGCCGGTGAACTTGGTGGTGAAGAAGGGATCAAAAAGCCGGTTCCTGGTCTCGCCGTCCATGCCGCAGCCGGTGTCGGCCACCTCGACATAGGTGTAGAGCCCGGGCTGCAGGTTCTCGTCCAGGTAGGTATCCACCAGGTAGTCCCGGTCGCAGTCCATGGCGCCGGTGGCGATGGAGATGATACCGGACCGGTCGCCGATGGCCTCGGAGGCATTGATGATCAGATTCATGATCACCTGGCGGATCTGGGTGGCGTCCCCCTCGATGGGCGGCACCATGTCGCTGAGGCTGAACTTGAGCACCGCCTTCTTGGAGATGGAGATCTGCAGCATGTTGGTCATCTCCTGGACCAGGGCGTTGAGGTCCAGGGCCTCGATGAGGAAACGGCCCTTGCCGGAGTAGGCCAGCATCTGCCGGCAGAGGTCCGCCGCCCTCCGCGAGGCCTCCTCGATGGCGAGCAGATTGGGCCTGGCCGGCGAGGCCGGCGACATCCTGACCAGGGCCAGGTCGGCATTGCCGAGGATGGCCATGAGCAGGTTGTTGAAGTCATGGGCAATGCCGCCGGCCAGCACGCCCAGGCTCTCCAGTTTCTGCACGTGCTGCATCTGCTGCTGCAGCCGCTGGTGGGCCTCCTCGGCCTTCTTGCGCTCGGTGATGTCGCGGACCACGCCCAGGTAGCCGATGATCTTCCCCTCCTCGTCACGCACCTGGCCGCCCATGGTCTCGGCGGGAAAGACCTCGCCGTTCTTGCGGCGGTAGAGCATCTCGTAGACCATGCTCTCGGGCCTGGCACCGGGACTGTACCGCACCTTGCCCTGCTGGTGATACTCCTCGGGATTGGCGTAGAATATCTGCGTGGTCCTGCCGGCGATCTCGTCCAGGTTGTAGCCGAACATGGCGCGGAAGGCCGGGTTGACGGCAATGATGCGGCGCTCCAGGTCCACAAAGACGATGGCGTCCTGGATGGCATTGAAGATGGCCTCGAGCTCCGCCTTGCGCCGGGCCAGCCGCTTTTCGGCCATGCGCAGTTCGGTGATGTCGAGCATGGTGCCCACCACCCCGCCGGGCCGGTCGCTGCCGGCCTCGCAGTAGACCGCCTTGGAGAAGATCACCTCGCGCAGGGTGCCGTCGGCGTAGCGGACCCGGGTCTCGTAGCTCTGCTGGCGCACCCGGCCTCCGAGCAACTGCCGGTCCGCCTCCTGGTAGATGTCGGCCAGGTCGGACGGCGCGATATCATGGGCCGTGGCGCCGATGATCTCCTCCTTTTCCAGGCCGAGAAACTCGGCAAAGGCCCGGTTGCAGTCCAGGTAGACGCCATCGGCCCCCTTATGGAAAACAGGATGGGGAATGGTCTCGATGATGGTTTCGAGCAGGATCTCCCGGTTGCGGGTGGCCTCCACCTGCATGCTGTTGCGGATCGCCACGGCCGCCTGGTTGGCAAAGCTCTGCAGCAGGCAGGTCTCCTCGTCACTGAACCGGCGTTTCCTGATGCTGTGGCCGATGAGAACCCCGAAGACATCGTCGCCGAGCATCATCGGCGCGCAGATGGCCGAGGTGATGTTGTGGCGGAAGACAACATCGGGCACCTCGAAACGGTCCTCCTCGGCAAAATCGAGCACCGTGGCGGCCGCCTTGCGGTCGACCACCCAGGTGGAGAGCCCCTGGCCCCGGCACAGACCGTAGGTGCCGACCATGGACTCGGGAAAACCGACAGCGTCGCGGATCACCAGGATGTTCCCGTCCTCCTCCAGGGTCATGAGCGAGAAGAAATCCAGGTCAAACAGGTCCCGGCCGACAGCCGTGCACTCCCTGTACAGGGCACCGGTGTCGCGGACCCTGATCAGCCGGTCGGAGAAGGCAAAGACCTGCTCCAGGGCCCGGTGCAGGTGGGCCTGGCTCTGCTCCAGTTCGTGGATCCGCTCCTGCAGCCCGGCGTTCTCCCTGCGCAGGGCCTCCATATTCGCACTCTGCTCCATAGCTCACCCCTTGAGGGTCAGGGTAAAGGTCGCCCCCCTGCCCGGCCCCGGGCTCTCGGCCTGCAGTTCGCCGTCATGGGCGTCGACGATGATCCTGGCCTGGGGTAGATTGAGACCGAAACCGTCCGGGTTGCGTTTCTCCGGCGGCAGGACAAAGGGCTTGAAGAGCAGGTCCCGGTCTCCCGGATCAAATCCCCGCCCCGTATCGCTGACCATGATACTCACCCGGTCCTCGTCCCTCCTGGCGTCGATGGTCACAGTACCGCCCCGGTCGGAGAAAACCAGGGCATTGTCGATCAGGGTGGCGAGCAGGAACTCCAGGTAATCGGGATCGGCCTGCATCCTTACCTCCTCCCCCACCCGGTTGTCCACCTGCAGCTCCTTTGCCGCCACCTGTTCCCCCCGTTCCGCCAGGATCTTCCGCACCAGCCTGCCAGCCGCCACCGGCTGCAGGGCGGGTGACAGGTCACTGCCGGCCAGGCCGAAGTAGGTGATCAGGACCTCGGCCAGTTTCTTGAGCCGGTCCAGCGGCGAGCTGATCTCGTTGGAGAGATAGATGAGAAAGGCCATCTTGTTGTCATCGAGCTGCTCCAGCCGCCTGTAGGCCTTGACGAGCTGGGCGGTCCGTTCCCTGACCTTCTCTTCCAGGTTTTCGTTGAGGTCCTTGAGCTGGCGGTTCTGCTCCTCGAGGAGCAGCTTCATCATCCGGTTTTCCAGGCCGTTCTCGATGACGTTGAGCAACTGCTCCCGGTTGACCGGCTTGAAGAGAAAGCTGTAGATATGGCCCTCGTTGATGGCCTTGACGATGTCGTTCTTCTCGGCCTGGCCGGAAAGCACGATCTTGCAGATGTCGGGATGCTTTTTGTGCAGACGTTCCAGCAGCTCGCTGCCCCGCATCTCGGGCATCATCTCGTCGCAGACGATCAGATCCACGTGATGGCTGTCCACGAACGGTTCCACCTCCTCGGGATTGAGGAAGGTGTGGACCTCGTAGTTGCGGCAGAGCAGGATCTCCAGCTCGGTGAGGATGGTCTGCTCGTCGTCGACGATGACCAGGGTCGCCTTGTCCTTTTGCAGTGTCTTCATGTTGTCTGGTTCTCCCCCGCCTTCAGGGTCAGGATGAATGTTGTGCCCTCGCCGACAACCGACTCGACCCGGATCTCGCCGCCGTGGGCCTCCACGATCCGGTGGCAGAGGTTGAGGCCGAGCCCCATGCCCTTGCCCACGCCCTTGGTGGTGAAGAACGGATCAAAGATATTGTCCAGGATATCCTGGGAGATGCCGATACCGTTGTCCTCGAAGCGGATCTCGATCTCCTGCTGCTCCGGATGGTAGGCGGTGGAGATCCTGATCAGGGCCTCCTTCTTGGAGAGCCCCCTGGCCTGTACGGCGTCGCGGGCGTTGATGATCATGTTGATGAAGACCTGGCCCAGCTCCTGGGCCAGTCCCTTGATCCTTGGCAGGTCAGGGGCCAGGTCCGTCTCCAGGTTCATGCAGTACTTGATCTGGTTGCGGGTCAGGGTGATGGCGTCGTTGACAATGGTGTTGATGTCGCAGGGCGCGAACTCCTCGTCGCTGTGCGCCATCCGCTTGGTGGAGTTGATGATGTGCTCGATGCGCTCGATGGACTCGATGTTGCGCTCGGCAATATCACTGATGCCGCGCAGGACCAGGTCGAGCCGCAGCTCGGCCACCTTTTCCTTGAGACGCCGGAACTCGGGCGTCAGCCTGTCGTCGTCGACCTCCAGGCAGGGCTGCAGGGTGTCCAGCAGCTCACGGACAAAGCCGATATTCATCTTCAGCCCTTCCATGGAAAAGCTGATGGCCTGGGCCGGGTTGTTGATCTCGTGGGCAATACCGGCCACCATGGTGCCCAGCGAGACCAGCTTCTCCTGCTTGATGATCTGCTTCTGGCTGTTGAGCAGGGCGTTTTCCGCCTTCTTGCGCTGGGTGTTGTCGCGGACCATGACGATATAGACCTTCTTGCGGCCAAAGGACATCTCGCTGACACTGATCTCCAGCGGAAAGGAGGAGCCGTCCTTGCGCTTGCCGGTCAGTTCGCGCAGGCTGCCGCGGGCAAGGGAAAGGGCATCACCGTCCCAGCGGGCCTCGCCGCCCTGCCCACCCTGCCCGCTCTGGAGCAGGCTGTCCAGGCGCAGGCCGACCACGTCGGCGGGCTCGTAGCCGAACATCCTGGAGGCCGCCGAGTTGAGGGATTCGATCCTGCCCTCCTCGTTGAGGGTGATGACGCCGTCGAGCATGTTCTCGATCACCATCCTGGTCCTGGCCTCGGCCATCTCCACCCGGCGGATGGAACGGGACATGGAATTGGTGCCGAAGAAGATGGCCACGATCCCCAGCAGCCAGAGCAGCCCGTGGACCATGACATAGGTGGCGATGTTCTTCTGGGAGATGGCCAGCAGCGGGGTGAGGGGAATGGAAACGCTGACCCCGCCGCGGATATCGCCGATCTCGTAGCCCTGCTGGGCATGGCAGCGCAGGCAGCCCACCTCGGTGATCAGGGGCCGCATCAGGCGCAGGTAGGGCTCGCCGTCGATCTCTTCCACCGAGCTCACCTCGGCAACCCCGTTTTCAAAGGCCTTGAGCGCCCTGGTCTCCCACGGATCGGCCGCATTCTCCGGGCGAATGGGGTCCAGGCTGGTGATATGCCCCAGCGCGCCGTGGCTGCGGGTCTGCATCTCGTAGACCTGGCGGATCATGTACTCCGGATTGACCAGGGTCAGCGCCACCCCGTCCGTGGTCATGATCTTGTATTCCGGCAGGTGCCGGAGGTAGGGATTGGGCCTGGTCTTGCTGGTGATGGGGACAAAGACGCCGTGGTGCCCGGTGGCCCAGCGGTAGTAGAGATGATCCTTCTCGTAGACGGTCTTGGCCTCGTTGAGGGCGATCTGGTGGGTCTGGGTCTGCTGGAGCCTGATGTTCCAGAACAGGGAACTGGCGATCACCGCGGTCCAGATCAGGCCGGTGATGACACCATACTTGGCCATGCCCTCGGACGAGGTCAGCTCCATGCCGAGGTCGTCGCAGCGGCGGCTCTCGAACAGGCCGATGAGGCCGATGGTGAACAGGGCCATGAAGCCGCCGATGATCAGGTGCTCGGTGTCAAAGTAGGGGATATGGGGATGCAGCAGGATATCGACAAGGGGGTTGATATTGGCCGCAGCCAGGACAATGATGATGTAGATGGGAATCTTGAACTTCTTGGCAGGGCAGTCCATGTGGTGTGTCTCGTCTGTGGGCCCTTTCAGGGCCTTTTTCCGTCCACGCCGTAGGCCTTGAGCTTGCGGCGCAGGGTATCCTTGGAGATCCCGAGTTCACGGCAGGTCTTCATCTTCTTGTACTCGTTTCGTTTCAGTGCCTCGAGTATGGCCTGTTTCTCCACCTCGGCCAGGGTCATGGGCTGGTTCAGGGCCGGGGCCTTGCCGCTGCCGCCCCGGTCGAGGAAATCCTCGGGCAGGTGCCGGGGCAGGATGGTCGCGTCGTGGCACATGATGAAGGCATATTCGATGATGTTTTCCAGTTCGCGGATATTGCCGGGGAAGTCGTAGTTCTTGAGAATGGCCAGGGCATCGTCGGAGATGCCGCGGATCTTCTTGTTGCGCTGGCGGTTGAACCGCTGGATGAAATGATCGATGAGGATGGGCAGGTCCTCCATCCGTTCCCGCAGCGGCGGCAGCTCGATCTTGACCACGTTGAGCCGGTAGTAGAGGTCTTCGCGGAACTCCTTGTTCTTCACCATCTCGTGGAGCTTGCGGTTGGTGGCGGTGATGATGCGGACATCGGTCTTCACCGGGGTGTTGGAGCCCAGCGGCTCATAGGTCCGGCTCTGGATGACCCGCAGCAGCTTGACCTGCATGGCCTGGGAGATGTCGCCGATCTCGTCCAGGAAGAGCGAACCACCCTCGGCGGCCGCAAAACGGCCCTTGCGGTCCTTGCGGGCATCGGTGAAGGCGCCGGCCTTGTAGCCGAACAGCTCGGATTCCAGCAGGGTATCGGGCAGGGCGCCGGAGTTGACCGCCACAAACGGCTTGTCCTTGCGCGGGCTCAGCTTGTGGATCACCTGGGCGACCAGCTCCTTGCCGGTGCCGCTCTCGCCCAGGATGAGAATGGTGGACTCGCTTCTCGCGAATTCGGGCAGCACCGACAGGATCTTCCGCATCCTGGGGCTGCGGCTGATTATGCCGGTCTTCCTGCTCTCCTCGGAAAGCCGGCGCCGCAGCCGGGTGACCTCGGTGAGGTCCTTGAAGGTCTCCACCCCGCCGATGACATTGCCGGCATCGTCGATCAGGGCGGTGGCGCTGACCTGGACCGGGATCTCCCGGCCGTCACTCCCGTGGATCACCTGCTGGTCCACGGTCACCCGGGACCTGCTCTCGATGGCGCGGGCGAGCGGGCAGCCCGAGGTGCAGATGCCGGTGTCAAAGATCTCGCGGCAGGGTTTTCCCAGGACATGGTCGCTGGTATAGCCGGTGATCTTTTCCGCGGACCGGTTGAAGGAGGTGATGATATAATCACGGTCCACGGTGAAGACGCCGTCGGCCACCGAATCGAGGATATACTGCTGCTCGATCTGGTTGGTGATGTCGCGGAAGGTCTGCACCATGCCCAGGAGCTGCCGGTCGCGGCCGGTCATGGGCACGCTGGACATGGCCACCGGCACGATACGTTCGTTCTTGCCGCGGATGTAGATGGTCCGGTCGATCCACTGCTCGACATCGGCGCCCGGGGCCAGCAGCTCCTTTTCCCGCCGCGCGCACTCGCTGCTGGCAAAGAGATGGGCACAGGGCCGGCCCAGGACCTCGTCCGGGTCATAGCCGGTGATCCGGGCGGCGGCCCGGTTGAAGGAGGTGATCTTGCCCAGCGGATCCACGGTGAATACCCCGTCCACCACATGATCGAGGATCAGGTCGGTCTGGATACGGTCGGTATTGTCCCTGAAACTCTCCACGCCGCCGAAGAAATGGCCGCGGGCGTCGATAAGCGGCGCGGCGCTGACGCTGACCGGCAGGATCCTGCCTTCGCCGACCTCGAGATAGACATTCTCCTGGCTGGCCGGGCGGCCAGTCTCCATGGCGCGAATCAGGGCCGACTCGGCCAGGGGCTCACTGCCCGCCATCTTCAGGACCTCGGCAAAATGACGGCCCAGGACCTCGTCGGGCTGCAGGCCGGTGAGCGCCACCGCGGCCTGGTTGAAGAAGGTGATGCGGTGGTCGAGATCAACGGTGAAAACGCCGTCGAATATCGAATCCAGGATCAACTGGCGGTGAAAGATCTCGGTGATCTCCTGAAAGGACTGGATGCCACCGATGAGCTTGCCGGAGGAATCCACCAGGGGCGAGGCGGAAACCAGCAGGGGGATGGCATGATCGTCCACCTGCAGGTGACGGGTGACCTGCTGCACCGGAACCCGCTGCTCCAGCACCTGGCCCAGGAGACAGAAATCGTCGCCGTCGCCGGATGCAAAGATCTCGGCACAGGTCTTCCCCACCGCGTCCTGCTCGGCAATGGAGGTGATCTTTTCCGCGGCCTTGTTGAAGGTGACAATCCTGAGGTCGGTATCCACCGTGATCACACCTTCACTGAGGTTGTCCAGAATCAGCTTGCGCTGGATGGCATCGGAAAAGACACCCGAGGTCAGCTTGTGGAGGGTGTCGAGGACCTGGATCAGCTTTTCGTCTTTAATCATCTCTCGTTACGCCGGAAGGCGGACAGGTCGGCATGGCGGGATCGGTTCCGGGCGTATCCTGCGTCCTGGAAACGGGAATGGAAATGTTTATCTGTCTCACTGACTTGCCGTTTTTTTTACCACATTGCACCTCTCACTGTCAAGAAAGATGACAAGATCTGCTTCCACTCTATGGAATAGTTCACCGCTATCAGCAACTACCTGAAAAGCAGCGATACTTCCGGTAAAAGTTCAGGAGTGCGTCCGCTGTGCGTGATCGCGGCTGG
>Ga0256833_1000780_pt1 | contig 24312 bp, 38 predicted proteins | sample 356284metaG_FD_190535 | JGI IMG/M metagenome (GOLD analysis project Ga0256833, IMG submission 190535) | Hydrothermal vent microbial communities from Mid Atlantic Ridge, Atlantic Ocean - 356-284 | ecosystem: Environmental > Aquatic > Marine > Hydrothermal vents | place: Atlantic Ocean: Mid... | reverse complement strand
TTAATGGAGCCAGTAGCTATAGAGGAGCAGATGAGGTTTGCAATCAGGGAAGGTGGTAGAACTGTTGGTGCTGGTGTCGTTACTAAAATAATTGAGTAAGAGGGTAAAAGATGCAGGAAAAGATAAGAATAAAACTAAAGGCATTTGACCATAAAGTTTTAGACCAGTCGGTAAAACAGATTATAGATACAGTTAAGAGAAGTGGTGGGGTTATAAAAGGCCCCATTCCACTTCCTACCCAGAGAAAGATATGGTGTGTCCACAGGTCACCACACAAGTTTGAGCAGTCAAGGGAACACTTTGAAATGAGAATTCACAAGAGACTGATAGATATAGAAAATGCTACTCCACAGACAATAGAAGCACTTATGGACATCAGCCTGCCTGCAGGTGTTGATGTTGAAATAAAACTAAGCTAATCAAGGAGTGAGGAAAATGCCAAAGGGCATAATTGGAAAAAAGATAGGAATGACAAGGGTTTTTGTTGGAGATAAGGCAATTCCTGTTACTGTTATACAGGTTGAGCCTAACTATGTTGTTAACATAAGAACTCCTGAAAAGGATGGATACTCTGCTGTTGTTTTAGGAGCAGGAAGCAGAAAAGAAAAAAGAACACCAAAGCCTCTGAAGGCAATTTTTGAAAAGGCTGGAGTAAAACCTTTAAAAACACTTGCAGAGTTTCCCCTCAAGGAAGGGGAACAGCCTGAACTTGGGCAGGAAATAAAAGTGGAAGACGTTTTTGAAAAGGGAGACCTTGTTGACATAACAGGCAAGTCAAAAGGTAGAGGTTTTGCTTCGGCAATGAAAAGATGGGACTTCTCAGGTTTTAAAAAGTCCCACGGTTCAAGATATCACAGAGCAATAGGTTCAATAGGTGCATGTTCTGACCCTGGTAGAGTATGGAAGACAAAAAGAATGCCTGGGCATTACGGAAACGAAACTGTTACTGTTCAGGGGCTTGAAGTTGTAGATATTATTCCAGAGAAAAATGTGATATTAGTTAAAGGTTCAGTCCCTGGACATACAAATACAGTACTGAAAATCAAAGAGTCTGTGATTATAAACAGAAGAAAAGGCAAGAGAAAATTAAAAAGAGCAAAAGAGGCTTATGCTTCTTAAAAATCAGAAAGAGGTGGCTTAAATGGAAGCTAATGTTGTAAACATAAAGAAAGAAAATGTAGGAACAGTTGAGCTTAAGGACAGCATATTCAACACAGAAGTTAAAGAACACACAGTATGGGAAGTTGTAAAATGGCAGCTTGCTTCAAGAAGAGCAGGAACGGCCAGCACAAAAACAAGAGCTGAAGTTAGAGGCTCAAGAAGAAAGATACTTCCACAGAAAGGAACAGGAAATGCAAGACACGGAGATAGAAAAGCCAACATATTTGTTGGTGGTGGTGTAGCCCACGGGCCACATCCAAGGGATTACTACTATGCTCTCCCAAAGAAAGTAAGAAAGAAAGCCCTGAAAGGCGTACTTTCTATGAAACTTAAAGATGGGGAATTAACGATTATTGAGGACTTTTCATTTGAACAGCCAAAAACAAAACAGGCTATAGATGTTCTGAAAAATTTTGGTTTAGAACAGTCTAAAGTACTCCTTGTTCTTTCTGAGAAAGACAACAATGTTATAAAATCATTCAGAAATCTTCCAAAGGCAAAAGTTCTGTTAGTTGAAGGCCTCAACACTTACGACATACTGAATGCAGACCACGTTCTTATAACAAAATCTGCAGTTGAAAAAATTAACGAGAGGTTGGGATAATGGCAGGTAAAACACCATACGACATACTTATCCGTCCTGTTCTGACAGAGAAAGCAGTCAAACAAAATGAAAAAGAGAACAAACTGGTATTTGAAGTGGCAATGGATGCCAACAAGATAGAGATAAGAAAGGCTGTTGAAGAAATATTTGGCGTTAAGGTAAAAGAAGTGAGAACAATGATAGTTAAACCAAAACAGAAGAGAGTAGGATTTGGGAAACCCGGTTATACAAAGAAATGGAAAAAAGCTATCGTAAAAATTGAATCAGAAAAACCAATAAATATAGCAGAACTAATATAGAGGTGAAATAACAATGGGTGTTAGAAAATTAAAACCTGTAACAAATGGAACAAGACACGCAATTTTATATGATTTTTCTGAGATAACGAAAAAAGAGCCTGAAAAATCCCTTGTAGAGCCTTTAGTTAAGAAGGCTGGAAGAAATAATCAGGGAAGGATAACAGTAAGGCATAAAGGAGGCGGTCATAAAAGGAAGTACAGAATCATAGACTTTAAAAGGGATAAATGGGGAGTTCCAGCTAAGGTTGCAGCGATTGAATACGACCCAAACAGGTCTGCGAGGATTGCACTACTTCATTATGCAGATGGGGAAAAAAGATACATCATCTGGCCTGAAGGACTTAAAGTGGGAGACACAGTTGTTGCAGGACCAGATGCAGAAATAAAAGTGGGAAATGCACTGCCTCTGGAAAACATTCCTGTTGGTACATTTGTTCACAACATTGAGATAACTCCAGGAAAAGGTGGACAGATAGCAAGGGCAGCAGGAATGTCCGCCCAGATTTTAGGAAGACAAGGGGATTACATACAGCTCAGACTTCCTTCAGGAGAAATTAGACTGATACACAAAAAATGTATGGCAACAATAGGGACGGTAGGACTTGCAGAGCACGAACTTATTAAACTTGGTAAAGCAGGAAGGTCAAGGTGGCTGGGAATCAGACCAACAGTTAGGGGAACAGCAATGAACCCTGTAGACCACCCACATGGTGGTGGTGAAGGAAAAACATTTGGTAAACATCCTGTTTCTCCTTGGGGACAGCCTACAAAAGGATACAAAACAAGACGTGGAGCTAAATACTCTGACAAATTCATAATCAAGCGTAGAGGTAAATAACCATGGGATACAAAGGAAAGTGGAACGAAAGAAATAAAAATCCATATGTAAATGAGAAAATACTGAAAAAGATAAGAAAAATGAATGAAACAGGAGAAAGGAAAATAATAAAGGTGTGGGATAGAGCCTGCACCATAACAGAAGAGATGGTTGGGCATACAATAGCTGTTTATAATGGGATGAAATTTATCCCTGTTTACATACAGCCAGAAATGGTTGGACATAAACTTGGGGAGTTTTCACTCACAAGAACATTCAGGGGACACCCTGATAAATCTGCAAAAGCAGTTAAGAAAAAATAAGAGGTGGATAAAATGGCGGAAGCTACAAAAAACCTTGAAGCAAGAGCAGTTTTGAGATACGCGAGAACCTCACCGACAAAAGCAAGACAGGTAATCAATGCAATAAGAGGAAAGGACGTTGGTGTTGCACTTGCCCTTCTACACGGTATGAATAAAAGGGCAGCAAGAATAGTGGAAAAGCTGTTAAAAAGTGCCATAGCTAACGCAGAGCTGAAGGATATGGACATTGACAACCTCTACATAAAAGAAATCAGAGCAGAAGATGGTCCAATACTGAAAAGATACATGCCAAGGGCTTATGGAAGGGCAACGCCTAAAAAAAGAAGATTTTCTCACATTTATATAACTTTAGCTGAAAGGCAGTAAGGAGGAATAAAAGTGGGTCAGAAAGTACATCCAACAGGATTTAGGTTAGGAATAACAACAGACTGGAAATCAAAATGGTTTGCAGACAAAAAAAGATATGGAAAAATCCTTCACGAAGACCTGAAAATTAGAAGGTTTATTGAAGAGAAATACAAACAGGCTGGAATAGCAGACGTTATTATTGAAAGATTGGGAGAAAAGATAAGAGTAAAAATACTGGCATCAAAGCCGGGAATCGTTATTGGAAGAAAAGGGGCAGAAGTTGAAGAGCTGAACAAGATACTCCTTGCACTGACAGATGCAAAAGAAGTATTAGTAAATGTTGACGAGGTTAAAAAGCCAGAGCTCAACGCAAAATTAGTTGCTGAGGATATTGCCCTTCAGCTTGAGAGAAGGGTTTCCCACAGAAGAGCAATGAAGAGAGCAATAGATAACGCAATGAAAGCTGGAGCAAAGGGTATAAAAGTTCAGGTTGGCGGTCGTATAGGTGGAGTTGACCTTGCAAGGAAAGAGTGGTTTATGGCAGGTAGAATGCCTCTTCAAACCCTCAGAGCAGACATAGATTACGGAACAGCCAGAGCATCAACAAAGTATGGAATTTTAGGAGTTAAGGTCTGGATATACAAAGGAGATAAATTGGCAGAGCAGAAAGAGGAAGTTCTGAAGAAAATAGAAGAAGAACTCCACACAGTTTAATAAAAAAGGAGGAACAGTAAATGTCACTACTTCAGCCTAAAAAGATAAAATGGAGAAGACAGCATAGAGGAAGAATGAAAGGAAAGGCCAGCAGAAGAAATTTTGTGGCCTTTGGAGAGTATGGACTTCAAGCACTGCAGCCGTGCTGGATGACATCAAGGCAGATAGAGTCAGCCCGTATTGCAATAGTAAGGGAAGCAAAAAAAGGGGCAAAAGTCTGGATTAGAGTTTTCCCTCATAAACCTGTAACAAGAAAGCCAGCAGAGACAAGAATGGGTAAAGGTAAGGGAGACCTTGACCATTTTGTAGCAGTTGTAAAACCGGGACACATTCTTTTTGAGATTGCAGGTGTTCCAGAGGAAGTGGCTGCTGAAGCCTTCAGAAAGGCAAGCCATAAACTTCCAATAAAAACAAGAATGGTAAAGGCGAGGTCGTAAAATGAAAGCAGAAGAACTGAGAAAACTTACAGATGATGAACTGAAAGAAAAAGTTAAAGAGCTGAAGAAAAAACTTATGAATCTCAGATTTCAGAATGCGGTTGGTGGTTTAGAAAAACCATCTGAGATAAAGCAGACCAAGAGAGATATAGCAAGAATTCTTACAATTCTTAGAGAAAGAGAGCTACAAGCTCAAGGTGGAGGAGAGTAATGGCAGTAAAATCAAGAAGAAAGGAATTTGTTGGAAAAGTTGTATCAGATAAAATGGATAAAACAGTTGTTGTAGCAGTAGAAAGACAGTTCCCACATCCCCTCTATGGAAAAAGGATAAAGAGAACTAAAAAATTCTATGCCCACGATGAAGAAAACAGGTGTAAAGTAGGTGATGTTGTCAGGATAAGAGAATCCAGGCCTCTGTCAAAGCTGAAAAGATGGGTTGTGGTTGAAGTTATATCATCCCAGTCTTGATTTTAATTTTCAAAAATAATAAAATATTAATTTGTCTTTCCGCCTGTTCAGGCGGGAAGAATTTCACACTAAAAGAGGTGCAGAAAATGATTAGAAGAGGAACGTATCTGAATACAGCTGACAACTCAGGAGCAAAGAAGGTTCAGTGTATAGGAATACCAAAGAAAGTAAACTTTGGTAAACAGACTGATTTTGCAACACTAGGAGACGTTATTACCGTAACTGTTAAAGACGCACTTCCCAATGGAACAGCAAAAAAAGGTAAAGTTTACAAAGCTGTGGTTGTGAGGACTGCAAAAGAGGTTGGAAGACCAGACGGTAGCTTTATTAAGTTTGATGATAATGCTGTTGTTCTCCTGAACAATAACCTTGAGCCAATAGGAACCCGTATCCTTGGTCCTGTTGCAAGGGAGATAAGAGCAAAAGGCTTTTACAGAATAGTTTCACTGGCACCGGAGGTAATATAAAAAATGGTCAAAACAAAGCTAAAAAAAGGTGATACTGTTATAGTTATTGCAGGAAAAGAGAAAGGAAAAGTAGGAAAAATAAAACAGATAATAAGAAACAACGACCCAAACAAAGTCAGAGTTGTAATAGAAGGAGTTAACATAGGTAAAAAACATATCAAACATATTGAAGGTATTCAGGAAGGAGGCATTGTTGAGATAGAAAGACCCATCCATATATCTAACGTTATGTACTATGACGAGAAGAACAAACAGAGAGTAAGGATTGGCATAAGAATCAAAGAAGAAGGAAATAAAATCATTAAGGAAAGATACAACAAAAAGACAGGTGAAACTATAGACACAATATGGGAAAAAGAAAAAAAGTAAGAGGTAGAACATAATGGCAGTTTCAGAAAGGTATGTTCCAAGGCTAAGAAAGAAATACGAAGAAGAAGTGGCTCCAAAACTGATGGAAAGATTTGGATACAAATCACCTATGCAGGTTCCAAGAATTAAAAAGATTGTTGTTAATATGGGAGTAGGTGAAGCAGTTCAGGATATAAAACAGCTTGACAGAGCAGTTGAAGACCTTATGGCAATAACAGGGCAGAGGCCAGAAATCAGAAGAGCTAAAAAGGCAGAGGCTGGTTTTAAGCTCAGAAGAGGTCTTCCAGTTGGAGCAAGGGTAACCCTCAGAAAAGAGAGAATGTGGGACTTTTTGGACAAGCTGATATCTGTTGCACTTCCGAGGGTGAGAGATTTCAGAGGACTTAACCCTATGTCATTTGATGGTAGAGGGAACTATGCATTTGGTATTTCTGAACAGATAATATTCCCAGAGATAGATTACGACAAAGTAGATAGAATCAGAGGAATGGATGTTATTATTGAAACATCAGCTGAAACTGATGAAGAAGCGAAGTATCTCCTTGCATTACTTGGACTTCCAATAAGAGGATAACAGGAGGAATAACATAATGGCACGTAAATGTTTAATAGCAAAATCATTTATGAAAAAACCAAAATACAGCACAAGAAACCACTCAAGATGCCCTATCTGTGGAAGACCAAGGGGATTTTTAAGACAGTTTAATATGTGCAGACTGTGTTTTAGAGAAAGAGCCCTCAGAGGAGAAATCCCTGGGGTAAAAAAAGCGAGCTGGTAAGGAGGCAAGATTATGATAGTTGACCCAATAGCAGATATGCTGGCAAGGATAAACAACGCAATAAAAGCCAGAAAAAGTGAGGTTTACGTTCCCCATTCTAAAATCAAAGAGAAAATAGTTGAAATCTTAAAAAGAGAAGGATACATAGAAGACTACACAATATCAGAGGAAAACAAAAAAGGAAATCAGGGAACAATAATAATAAAATTGAAATACTTAGGTCCAAGAAATACAAAGCCTGTTATACAGGGTCTGAAAAGGGTATCTAAACCGGGGCTGAGAAAATACACAGATTCAAAGCATATACCATACGTGAGAAAAGGATTAGGTATAGCCATACTTTCCACAAATAAAGGAATATTAACAGATGCTGAAGCAAGAAAGCAGAAAGTTGGTGGAGAAGTTCTCTGCTATATCTGGTAATAAAAAAGGAGGCATTGTAGATGTCAAGGATTGGTAAAAAACCTATTGATATACCAAATGGTGTTCAGGTTACAGTAAGTGAAAGCAACCATGTTGTTGTAAAAGGTCCAAAAGGACAGTTAGAAGGAGACTTTAATCCTAAATTGAGCATAAAAGTAGAGGATAACCAGATAAAGATAGAAAGACCAGATGACTCAGCATTTATGAGAGCTATACACGGAACAACAAGAGCACTTATCGCCAATATGGTAAAAGGCGTTACAGAAGGTTTTACAGTGGAGTTAGAAATTGTAGGTATCGGTTATAGGGCGAACATGAAAGGTAAAGCTTTAGAGCTTCAGCTTGGTTATTCCCACCCTATAATTTATGAGCCGCCAGAGGGAATTCAGATAGCAGTTGAGGGGAATATAATAAAAGTTTCAGGAATAGACAAACAAAAAGTAGGACAGGTTGCTGCAGAAATCAGAGAGTTCAGAAAACCAGACCCATACAAAGGAAAAGGTATAAGATACAAAGGGGAAATTCTCAAACTCAAACCTGGTAAATCTGTAGGTAAAAAATAAAATCCTTTAAGAGGAGTGTATAGATGGCAGTAAAAACAAGAAGGGAAAAGAGAATAATAAGGCATAAAAGGATAAGAAAAAAGGTATCTGGAACAGCAGAAAGACCAAGAATGGCATTTTTTAAATCTCTGAACAATCTTTATGTCCAGATTATTGATGATGAGGCAGGAAAAACACTGGTAAGTGCCTCAACAATTGATAAAGACTTTGTTGAAAAATACGGAGTAAGAGGCGGTAAAAATATAGAAATGGCGAAAAAGTTAGGAGAGTTTATAGCTGAGAAAGCCCTTGCAAAAGGTATTCAAAATGTTGTTTTTGATAGAGGTGGTTTTATATACCACGGCAAAGTGAAAGCGTTTGCAGAAGCAGCAAGAGAAAAAGGACTAAAATTTTAAGCAGGAGAGTAAGTATGGGAGCAAAAAGCATAGAGAGATTGATAGAAGAAAGGCAGAAAGTACAGCCTGTTAATCCAGCGGAGCTACAGTTAGAAGAAAAAGTTGTTGAAATAAGAAGAACAACAAGGGTTGTTGAAGGTGGAAGAAGATTTTCCTTCTCAACACTGGCAGTTGTTGGAGATAGAAACGGTCATGTGGGATTTGGACATGGAAAAGCAAATGAGGTTCCTCCGTCAATAGCAAAAGCAATTGCAGATGCAAAGAAGCATCTAATAAAAGTTCCACTGATTGAGGGAACCATACCCCACGATGTTATTGGTGAGTATGAGTCGGCTGTTGTTCTTCTAAAGCCTGCAAGAAGAGGGACAGGTGTTGTGGCAGGAGGACCTGTCAGACCTGTTTTAGAGCTTTTAGGTGTTACAGACATACTCACAAAGATTATCAGCAGAACAACAAACCCGAACAACATAGTTAGAGCTGTGTTTGATGCTCTCCTGAAAGTAAGGTCTCCTGAAGAAGTGGCAAAAATCAGAGGAATAGATGAAGAAAAGGTTAAGAAAAACTACAGAATATACGCTTCATCTCCAATAGTCAGGTAGGAGGATAAAATGAAAATAAAGGTAAAACTTGTTAGAGGACTTGCAGGAAAGAGAAAAGACCAGATACAGGCTGTAAAATCTCTTGGTCTGAAAAAAATAAATGATGAAAGAATCTTAGAAAAAAATCCTATGGTTCTCGGAAATATAAGAAAAGCTCATCATCTTATTCAAGTGGAGGAAGTGGAATAATGGGCATAAAACTTCATCAGTTAAAACCAGCAGAGGGAGCTACAAAAACCCACAAAAGGGTAGGTAGAGGTATAGGCTCAGGACACGGTAAAACTTCAGGAAGAGGTCATAAGGGACAGAAGTCAAGAAGAGGATACGGAACTCTCCCCGCATTCTTTGAAGGTGGACAGACGCCATTTATAATGAGAATCCCAAAAAGGGGATTCAAGAACCCTAATAAAAAAGAGTATGAGATAGTAAACCTGAAAACACTCGAAGAGAGATTTGAAGCAAATGCAGAAATAACTCCAGAAATTTTAAAAGAAAAAAGAATTATCCACTGCACGTCGGCAGTAAAAATATTGGGAGATGGAGAGCTTACAAAACCTCTTAAGGTAAAAGCCCATAAATTTTCAAAAACTGCAGAAGAGAAGATAAAGGCTGCAGGTGGAAGCTGTGAAATAATTGAATAACTGTAAAATTAGAGAGGGCTATGATTGATTGAAAAAATAAAGAATATATTAGAGATACAGGATTTAAGAAAAAGAATCCTGTATACATTGATAATGTTTGCTGTTTATAGACTGGGGACACACATTCCTGTCCCCGGTGTAGATGCACAGACACTTTCCCACTACTTTAATGCTGCAGGCGGAGCTCTCTTTAACATATACAACCTGTTCTCTGGTGGTGCCTTAGGCAGACTTTCAGTTTTTGCCCTCGGCATAATGCCATACATATCGGCAGCAATCATTATGCAGCTTTTAACTGCTGTTATTCCGTCTTTGGAAAGACTTCAGAAGGAAGAAGGTGAATACGGCAGGTGGAAGATAACCCAGTATACAAGATACTTAACAATTGCAATAGCGGCATTTCAGTCTTTTGCTCTTTCCACGTGGATTAGCAACATAACAACAGAGACAGGACAGCATCTTATATCTGTCTCTCCTTTTGTTTTCGTGTTTCTAACAACAGTTATTATCACAACAGGTGTTGTTTTTCTTATGTGGATAGGGGAAAGAATTACAGAGTTTGGTATTGGAAATGGTATATCTATGCTTATACTTGCCAGTATAGTGGCTGGAGTTCCAAATGCTGTTATCTCCACATATGAGCAGCTAAAGGTTGGAGAACTTTCTGTATTTCAGGTAGGAACAGCTATTGTTGTGATTATTGTTGTTGTTGCAGGAATTATATACATACAGGAAGCAGAAAGGAGAATACCAATAAACTATGCAAGAAGAAATATAGGAGCATTAGGAGAAACTGCTACATACATTCCATTCAAGCTCAACCCTGCTGGCGTTATTCCAATCATATTTGCTGTTGCACTTTTGATGTTTCCAGCAACAATAGCCCAGATGTTTGTTGAACACAGTCATATAGCCCGTGTGATTGCAGATATTCTCTCCCCACAGAGTTACTGGTATTTTCTTATATATGTAGGACTTATCATATTTTTCTCTTACTTTTATACGGCTATATTAGTTAACCCTGTTGATATTGCTGACAATCTCCGTAAAAGTGGTGCATTTATACCGGGCATAAGAGCAGGGACGCAGACGGCAGAGTATCTGAACTTTGTTCTCACAAGAATAATATTTGTAGGCTCTATATTCCTTGCAGCGATAGCTGTTCTTCCCATGTTCCTGATAAAATGGCTTAACGTTCCATTTTACTTTGGTGGAACCTCTGCACTGATTGTTGTTGTTGTTGCCCTTGACACACTTCATCAGATAGAAGCCCATCTTGCAATGAAGAGATATGAAGGATTTCTAAAGAGGAGTTAGAAGATGGCAAAAACGTTAATATTTTTGGGACCCCCCGGTGCAGGAAAGGGAACACAGGCACAGAGATTAGTTGCAGAGAAAGGATTTGTCCAGATATCCACAGGAGACATCCTGAGAGAAGCGGTAAAAAACCAGACGGAGCTTGGAAAAAAGGCAAAAGAGTATATGGATGCAGGAAAACTTGTTCCTGACGATATAATCATAGGAATTATAAAAGAAAAACTCCAAGAGCTGCAGGGAAAAGACATAATACTTGACGGATTCCCCAGAACTATCCCTCAGGCTGAAGCTCTTGATAAGATGCTCCCTCAGGTAGGAAGAACGTTAGATGGTGTTATCCTGTTTGATGTTCCAGATGAAGAGGTGATAAAAAGGCTGTCAGGAAGAAGGGTTGACCCAAAAACAGGTAAGGTCTATCACATGATCTACAATCCACCTCCGGAAGGTGTAGAAGTTATCCAGAGGGACGATGACAGGGAAGAGGTAATAAAGAAGAGATTAGAGGTCTATCACTCTCAGACAGCTCCCCTTATTGAATATTACAGAAAACAGAATAAATTACTGGTCATTGATGCAACAAAAAGTCCAGATGAAGTTTACAAACAGCTTCTATCTGTGGTAAAATAATAGTTTGTCAAAATGATTGAATTAAAGAGCAAGGAAGATATAGAAAAATTAAGAAAAGCGAATAAGATAGTTGCCGAGATTCTCCAGACAATAAAGGAAGAAACAAAAGCAGGAATGACAGGTGTTGATCTGGATGAGATAGCAAGAAGGGAAGCAGAAAAGAGAAATGTGAAACCTGCTTTTTTAGGTTTGTATGGTTTTCCTGCTGCTTTATGTGTTTCTATAAATGAGGAGATAGTTCACGGCGTTCCAAAAAAGAATAGGGTGATAAAGGAAGGAGACATAGTTAGCATAGATTTTGGTGTTGTTTATGACGGCTGGTATGGAGATGCTGCCATCTCTTATGTTGTAGGGGACAGAATTAGCGACAGAAAAAAGAGGCTGCTGGAAGGTGTAGAAAAAGCTTTGATGGCAGGAATTGAGCAGTGTTATCCGGGGAAAAATGTTAAAGATATTGCGGCTGCTATAGAAGGCACGTTGGAAGCCTACCGCCTCGCCCCTATATGTGATTATGGGGGACACGGCATAGGGCGAAAGCCCCACGAAGAGCCACACGTTTCAAACTGTGTGGCAAATGCAGAAGATGTTGTTCTAAAGGCTGGTATGGTTTTGGCCATTGAGCCAATGGCAACATTAGGTAGGAGGAAGAACTTCTACCGTAAACTGAAAGATGGCTGGACTGTTGTTTCAAAAGAGAAGGCACTTGCTGCACATTTTGAGCACTCTGTTGCAATAACAGAAGAGGGTCCAGAGATACTTTCTAAACTTGATTAGGAGAAAAGATGGGAAAGAAGAAAAAGGAGCAGAAAGAAAAAGGAATAGTGGTTGAGGGGACAGTAGAGGAAGCTCTTCCTAATGCTATGTTCAGGGTGAAGTTGGATACAGGGCACGAGGTGCTTGCCCATGTGTCTGGTAAGATGCGTATGCACTTTATTAGAATACTCCCTGGGGACAGGGTAAAAGTAGAACTTTCCCCATATGACCTTACGAGGGGAAGAATAATATTTAGGATGTGAGGTGAGAGATTATGAAGGTTAGGTCTTCTGTAAAGAAAAGATGTGAAAAATGCAGAATTATCAAGAGAAAAGGCAGAGTTATGGTTATCTGCGAAAACCCAAGACACAAACAAAAACAAGGTTAATTAGGAGGAAAAGATGGCTCGTATAGCTGGTGTAGATTTACCAGACAGAAAAAGACTGGAGATAGCTCTTACTTACATATACGGCATAGGAAAAACAAGAGCAAAAGAGATATTAGAAAAAACCGGAATAGATGGGATGAAGAGAGTTGGAGAGCTTACTCCAGATGAGTTGAACACAATCAGAAAGTTTATTGAGCAAAACTACAAAGTGGAAGGTGATCTGAGAAGGGAAGTGGCGGTTAACATAAAGAGACTTATGGATATGGGATGTTACAGAGGAATAAGACACAGACTTGGTCTTCCTGTGAGAGGACAGAGAACAAAGACCAATGCAAAGACAAGAAGAAGATTCGCAGGAAGAATTAAAAGAAGGTAATATGAGGAGGCATCATGGCTAAAAAAAGAAGAAAAACCACCAAAAAGGTAAAAAGAACTGTACCTTATGGTATAGCTCACGTTCAGGCAACATTTAACAATACAATAGTTACAATAACAGATAAAGAAGGGAATGTTCTGACATGGGCTTCTGGAGGAACAGAAGGCTTTAAAGGAACAAGGAAATCTACCCCTTATGCTGCTCAGAAAGCAGCTGAAAAGGCAGCAAAAAGGGCAATGGATGAGTTTGGAATGAAAGATATAGAGGTGTGGGTGAAAGGTCCTGGTGCAGGCAGAGAGTCTGCAATAAGGACACTTCAGGCTGCTGGTCTTAACATTAAAGTTATTAAAGACGTGACACCAATACCCCACAACGGATGTCGTCCACCAAGTAAAAGGAGGGTGTGATTTATGGGCAGATATTTAGGACCGCTGACAAAGGTTAGCAGAAGACTTGGCGTTTTTGTTGGAGGAAATTTAAAAGCATTTCAGAACAGAAACTTTCCACCAGGACAGCACGGTAGAACTCAGGGAAGAAAGGTTAAGCTGTCTGATTATGCAATTCGTCTTCAGGAAAAACAAAAGCTGAGATATTTATATGGAGGACTGAGAGAAAAGCAGTTTAAGAGATACTTTGACGAAGCTGCAAGAATAGCAGGTATCAAAGGTGGAAATACTGGTCAGATATTCCTACAGCTCCTTGAGAGAAGATTAGATAATGTTGTCTATAGACTAGGTTTTGCAAAAACAAGAAGGCAGGCAAGACAGCTTGTCAGACACGGTCATTTTTTAGTAAACGGAAGAAAGGTTGATATTCCTTCTTACCAGGTAGACCCGGGAGACATTATAGAAGTAAGAGAAAAAAGCAGGAATTCCCCACTGTTTAAAGAAAATCTTGAAAATATAGACCCGAGGGCTATTCCAAACTGGCTGGAATTAGATAAAGAAAACTTCAGAGGAAAGGTGTTAGAGATACCTCAAGAGATTGAATTAGAAATTCCAGTAAACGTTCAGCTGATTATTGAGTTCTACTCTATGTAATTAATGGGTATAAATCCCTTAACGGAGGTAAAAAAGCCTATGCCTTTTTTAGAGTTTATTAAACCAAATAAAATTTACTGGGATGAAGCAACAAAAACTGAGAATTACGGCAAACTGTTTGTTGAACCTTTAGAGAGAGGTTACGGAATTACATTAGGCAATGCTCTCAGGAGGGTTTTGCTATCATCTTTAGAAAGTGGAGCAATCACTGCAGTCAAAATACAGGGGGTCTCCCACGAGTTTACTACAATTGACGGCGTAATAGAAGATGTTGCAGAGATAGTCCTTAATCTGAAACAGATAAAGTTCAAGATGGATGAAGGTATAGACAGTGATATTGCCATTTTAGAGTTTAAAGGACCAGGAGAGATAAAAGCAGGAGATATAAAGGTCTCTCCGGGAATTGAGATTGTTGACCCTGAAGTTCACATAGCAACAGTTGAAGGTGATGTGGAAGTAAGGATGGAGCTGAAGATAGAGAAAGGAAAAGGCTATGTAATGGTAGAAGAGATGGAACCACCTACTGAAATTGGATGGATACCAATAGATACAGCATTTTCTCCGATAAAAAAATGCACTTTCAAAGTGGAGCCAACGAGGGTTGGAGACAAAACAAACTATGATAAGCTGATATTAGAGTTCTACACAGACGGCTCAATCACTCCAGAAGAAGCCCTGACAAAAGCTACAAACATACTGATAGAACACTTCCAGCTCCTTCTCAATCCAACAGTCAGAAAGGTAGAAGTTGTAAAAAGGGCAGAACCTGAAAGCATAGCAGAAAAGATAGAAGCAGATAAGCTCTCCCTTGCTATTGAAGAATTAGAAATATCCTCAAGGGCTACAAATACTCTGAAAAAGTTAGGAATTAACACCATTGGTGACCTTGTGAAGATGACAGAAGAAGACCTGAAAGAGGCAAAAAGCATCGGAAGAAAAGCCCTGAAAGAGATAAAGGAAGCCCTTGCTGAGCTTGGTCTTGAACTTGCTCCATCACCAACAAAAAAAGAGTAAGAGAGGTAGGAATAAATGAGACACAGAGTAAAAACAAAGAGTTTCCACAGGAAAAAGGAACACAGAGAGGCGATGTTCGTTAATTTAGCAGTTTCTCTGATTGAGCATGGAAGAATAGAAACAACACTGCCTAAAGCCAAAGCCCTCAGACCCTTTGTTGAAAAGTTAGTAACCCTTGCAAAGAAGGAGACAATAGCTGCAAGAAGGCTTCTTAACGCAAGACTGAGAAACAACAGAAAGGCAGCAACAAAACTGTTTAAGGATATTGCTCCCCTTCTTAAAGAGAGAAACGGAGGATACACAAGAATCTATAAATTAGATAAGAGAAGAAGAGGGGATGATGCTCAGATGGCAATTATTGAGTTTGTAGAGTATCCGGAAAAAGAAGAGTGATGTTTATAATTGCAAACCTGATAGAGGCGGTGGCCAGAATTCTGGACATCGCCCTTACCATTTATATGTGGATTGTTATAGTATCAGCACTTCTGTCGTGGGTTAATCCTGACCCTTATAATCCAATAGTTAAGTTCTTAAGAAATGTTACTGAACCAGTTTACAGAAAAATAAGGAAGTTTATTCCTACTTATTTTGGAGGTATAGACATAGCCCCTCTGATTGTCCTGTTTATCATAATGTTTCTCCAGTATTTCCTTGTTCCATCACTACATGAGCTTGCAGTTCGGCTCAGATACTGATGGATTTAGAGAAGCATATAAAACACAAACCTTCAGATTTTGTTGTTGAAGAGGTTGTTCCCTTTTCTCCCAGAAAAGATGGTCAGTTTCAGCTTTTTTTGCTGAAAAAAAGCAGTCTCTCAACCCTTCAGGTTGTAAGATTTTTGTCTAAATTACTCAAAATAAAGCCGTCAGATATTGGTTTTGCAGGTTTAAAAGACCGATTTGCCGTTACTACCCAGTATATTACAGTTCCTTCAGATGTTAACATCTCTGATAAGCTATGTTTTAGCAATAAGGGAGGAAAATGGTTAAAAGCAGAAAGTGTTGATTTTGGCAGAGAGCAGGGTTTTTGTATGGAAAGGGTAGGTTTCACTGATCAAAAACTACAGCTTGGGGATAACAGTGGAAACAGATTTGTCATAAAGATAAGGAATATACATAAAGAGCAGAGGAAAATTTTTTACCACAATCTTGAGATTGTAAAAAAATACGGCTGTGCCAACTATTTTGGTGAGCAGAGATTTGGGAGTGTAAAGGGAAGAAACGATTTTATTTTTCTTTATTTGCTTAAAGGAGATGTTGAAAAGGCTTTAAAAACATACTTTTCAATAAAGGGAAGTATGAAACACTGGGGGAACTGGGAGCTTTTTTATAGAGATTTAAAGGGAAAATTAGAAGATTATGAAAAAGACCTTATTTTAGGCTTAAAGAGGGGGCTTTCCTTTGAAAAGGCTATCAGGATACTTCCCAAAAATGTTAGACTGATGTTTAATTTTGCATTCCAGTCTTTTTTGTGGAATGAGTATCTGAGGAGGTACATAGAAAGTAAGTATCCTTTTAAAAGGGTTAACTTTATCCACAGCTGGAAGCTGAGCTTTTATATTGAGGTTTACGACATTAAGTATCTGAAAAATTTAGAGATTCCTTATACAGGAAAAGAGCATTCTGTAAATGATAAATTGCTTAAAGAGATTATAAGAGAGGTTATAGATAAGTTTGGTATAAAAGAGGAAGATTTTGGAAGGGAAGTAGCAGGTATTAAGGTGTTGACAGACGGTCTGAGAAAAGCTGTATTTTTTCCAGAGGATTTTAAGATAGCTGGAAAGACAAAAGATTCAATTACTGTCAGCTTCTTCCTGCCTGCTGGCAGTTATGCTACTATCCTTTTGAGAAATCTTCTCAGCTGACAGCTCTAACATATAAAGGTCTAACTGGTCTTTGATGATTTTTACAGTTTCAGGGTTCAGGGGTTTTAGTTTAGATACAAAAAACAGAACACCGTCAATCTCTTCTCCTTTGCCAATGGTTATTCCGCACACATAAGGAGCATTGAATATCCTGTTAATGTCATGATTGTGGTAAAACTGAAAATCACCTTCTATAATTTTCAGGGCATCTTTCTCACACTTTACCTTCTCTGTTGAGTAACATCTGCTGTTTAAAAGGTCAAAATACACAATACCATCTGTTCCTAAAATCTCGTTAATGTCGTAAATCCACAGCTTTAAAGGAATCTTTTCTTCTCTCATCTTATTTAATGATTTTAATATTTTCAAAATTTGTTCTTGCTGCTCAATTTTTTCCTGATATGAGATATTTTTTATGTAAAGATTTTCCATTTCATCTTTTAATTTTTTAAAGTAGTTTTCAATACTTGAATAACTGTAGTATATGGCGTATATTCCTGTAAGACCTGCTATTGTTAGTGGTATAATGGCAAACTCAGAAAAATATGACACATATAAAGAAATAAGAACAGGTACGGATGCTAAAATCAGGAAATAAACACTATCTTTTTTTTCTTTGACAAATTCATAATAGAGAGGAACAATCAGCATAGACAGATGTATGTATCCTGTTAGATATATAGAAATGGAGATGAAAAGTGTATCTATAATAAGAAATATGTATTTTGTATTGTTAGTTTTAGGAATTAAAAAATAAGAGATAAGATAGACACCAGATAAGGAAAAAAGGGCTACATCGTATTCTATGTCTCCTGTAAATGCAACTATGATTACTGTTAAAGCAATAAATAATCTGATTAAAACTGGAAAAAACTCCATTACCTTTCCCGATATATCTTATTTATAAGAAAAAACATATCATTTACGTAGTTATCTATTAATTTCTCATTCAAAAACTCTTTTTTCAAGTTGTATATGTTTTCATTAGGTTGGGACGTAAACCAGATAACAGGAATGTTTACCTTATCAATAACTGAAAAATCTTTCAGTTTTTCTTCTTTTACTTCATTTTTATTTTCTGTCATCAGTTTGTTAATTTTAATGTAATGAAAGAAATCAAGTAGATTTTTCCTATTTTTTATAATTAATTTTTCATTGCCCAGACCACAATTTTCTATGTGAAAGATAGATATAATCCTATCTTTATCTATTTTATCTAAATGTTTAAAGAGACCTAAATAATTGGAAAACTGCATATCAGAGATTAACACCCTTATTCTGTAACCTTTTGGATGTTTTATTTCAATAAGTTTTTTTATAAGTTTGGTAAATACCTGAAAAGAGCTGTAAAACTCAATACTGTCAGGTTTGCTGTATATATGGTCAAATGGAAAGTGTAGATAAACAAAATATGCTCCAACACCTAAATCAAAGAAAAAGTTTTTAAATTCTATCTTTTTCTTTTTTATGGAGATTTTAATTTTTGCGTTACTGTGATTTAAGATAGATGGAATGTAGAACACAGGAAACTCTTTTATGTTAAGGGGTTTTTTAATTGGCGTATTTGTTATAACAGCAGAAGGGTTGCTCTTTATGATGTGGTGGAAGGTAGATAAGTCATTTATATGTTCAACATAAAGGATTTTTTCAGAGAAGTCTTCAAGGGCTATATGGGGCAGGCATTCTTTTATCCTGACAAGTTTTTTTTCAATAGTAGTATCTCCAGAATAATTAAAAGATATTGGGCTGAGTTTTATTTTTTTTCCAGATATACTGAGAACAGCATCTTTTATAACATACTGCTCTGTATTATGTTTTTCCTCTTTTAGCTCTATACCTCTTACTGTTTTTTTTAAAGTATTAACAATGTAATCTTTTATATTCACCCTCACTCAATAGGTATTACCCAGTCTCTGTATTTTTCTATCCTGCCTCTTACTGCATCAAAGTATACAGCTTGTATCTCTTTTGTTATTTTACCCGGTTTTCCGTCTCCTATCTTTCTGTGGTCTATTTCCACAACAGGTGAAACCTGTGCTCCTGTTCCACAGAAGAATACTTCGTCAGCCACGTAAAGCTCTGTTCTTGATATGTGTCTTTCTTCTACTTCGTATCCTAAGTCTTTTGCTATGGTTATTATTGCATTTCTTGTGATGCCCTCTAATATGTCATCACTGACAGGAGGTGTTATCAGTCTGCCGTTTCTAACTATAAATATATTTTCTGCTGAACCTTCAGAAACGTAACCATTTTTGTTCAGAACGATAGCTTCATCAGCTCCAGCTAATATTGCCTCTGTTTTTGAAAATGCACTATTAACATATGCTCCTGCTACCTTAAGCCTTGGGGGAATCATGTTGTCATTGAGTCTCGTCCATGAAGAAACGATGGCTTTTATACCGTTGTTGATATCTATATAATCTCCTAAAGGATATGTGTATATTGTTATCTTTGCTGTGTAATCTATCAGTTTTGGACTGATTTTAAGGTCTGCAAAATAAACGAGAGGTCTTATGTATATGTCAGATTTTATGTTGTTTATCTTTATCAGGTCTTTTGTTATCTGGATAAGGTCGTCTATTGTTTCGTCAATCTTCATGTTGAGGACTTTCATGTTCTGAAACAGTCTTTCGTAATGCTCTTTGAAAAACAGACCCCACATCGTGTCTGTTTCTTTATCGTAGTAAGCCCTTATACCTTCAAAAATAGCTGTTCCATAGTGAAGGGAGTTTGTTTTTATGCTGATTTTTGCCTCTTCTTCAGGAACTATTTTGCCTTCAAAATAGACGTATTCCATAAACTCCTCCAGATTTTCAGGATTAATAAAATATTTTAACATTTTAAAAGAAACGATTTGTTGAAAAAGCAAACTGATAAAAATTTCTACCACCGAGGATTACATAGTTAAGCGATGCTGTAACTGATGTATTCTGAGAAATGAAAAAGCTGGATTTGTAATTAAACTTTACAGATTTTGTTATGTTATTTGTATAGAATAATAGCCCTGGATAGATAGAAAAGATATGTTTAATTTTTCTACCAGAGTAAATAGATATGAATTTTATCCCAGAAATCAACCGGGAATTTTTAGAATTATAGAGATTAATCTGTGCTCCTGAAGAAATTCCTATGTAATAAAGGAAATGGCTTTCATATCCCAGTCCAAATCCTGTTTCAAAATTGATAAAAGGTTTTTTCTGTTTATTTATCCAGTCTCTCTGGTAAGAAAAATTAACTAACCATGATGTTGGTTTGAAAATTATGTTTCTTGGGGATATAGAGATGATTTTAATGAAGGTGATGTTGTCTATAACTGTTTTATTTCTGTCAGGAAAGTTTTTTAATGTCATAGCAGGAAACATTATCTCAGAACCCTTCAGGAAACCTGTGTCTCTATCTTCAAGTTGGTGGTAGGCTGTTCTGACAGTAGTTGAGATAAATTTTTTCCCATTTTCAGAACCTGCTTCAAATGATATTTTTGCAGGCTTGTGTCCATATTCTGGGGGATAAGGTTTTTTTACTTTAATAGGAATTTTGACAGGAATTTTACTTCTTGCCGATAAAAGTTTAAGTAATCTTTTTTTATACACTTTTTGAGGAAGTTTTTCTTTTATTGAGAAATAAAGGAAAAGATTTTTAGACAGTTCAAGGATTTTAGCTTTTTTAACTGTGCTGATACTTTTCTCCTTGAGGAAATTCTTTATGTTTATCTCAAATCTGGCTATTTTTTGAGCCATACTTATGTCATTTTTGTTTATATCTGGATTACCTTTTATAAATTCAGAAATTAATGTAGTTGCCGAAGGCCTGAAATGTAGGTTGATTATTAGCCCTTTTTCTTTTAACACTCTGATAGTGTCTACTGGTATAGTCCATAAATTAAAGTGTTCTGTGAGGTTATATTCAGGATGAACGATGTCTATAAGATACAGAATCTGGTATGAGCAGTTTTTGTCAAAAAAGTAGTAATAGGAGTAGTGGTCTTTTATTTCCCATATGTGTAAGGTGATGAATCTAACTTCTTCTGGTTTTAAATTTAGGGAGTATTCCCACAGATTTCTACTTTCTAAGTTTGCGTATTCAAATATTTTTTTGTAATAAGGAAATATGGAATAAAAGCCTTTATATCCCCCTGTTAAACCTTTTATGTAATACATTAATCCTTCTTTTGCATCTGCATTTGCAGCATAGTTAACAGCATATCCTAATAAAGGGCTTTTAAATGGAGGGTCTATTCGGAGAAACGTATGTCCATACATAGAAGCGGGACTGTTTATGTAATAATCAGAAAAAATAATAGAAATTTTTTGGGGATTTATCTCTCTCAGGAATTTGTTAAGCTCTTTGCATTCAGGAAAAAAACTTAGTTTGCTTTTAAGCTTTAACAGGCTGTCTAAAAACTGAAATCTTGCTGGGAATTTGCATATAGGATGATTATCTCCCCTTTCTTTAGACTCTAAAAAAGCCTGAATAGTAGCAACTAATTCTTTATAAGGATTTGTTTTCCCTTCCTTTGATAGAAAAAATTTAGGGTCGTCAATTTCACTTTTACCGTTTTTGAAATGAAGTAGTTTCAGCCATTTAGGATTGTGGGATAAGGTTTCCAGGTCATATGATAAAGCATTGTGAATAAATAAAAGGCAGGCAAAAAAACCTGCCTTTAGTGATTTTTTATACCTCTTGAGCGATTTCAACTATTCTGTCAATTACATCAGCTGATTGAACTGTTTCAGAAGAGTAAATTTTATCAAAGTTAGCCTGAAGTTTTCTGTAGAATGCATCTCTTTTATCTACAGGAATGTTCATAAGCTCAGCAACTGTATCTAAAGCTTCACCGTTCCCAGATGCAATATCTGCAGCTAACTGGTCCATATTTTCTGTTACAAACTTAAACAGTCTGTCATTTTTAACTACTTTTTCAGGCTGCTTACATTCTAATGTTCCTGTTGTGATACCAAATGTCTGGTTACCAAAAGTTCCGTTAGTAGTTACCGCTAAAATCTCAAACAGTGTTGAGTCAGGTGCATCTTTAAATAGCATATAACCAAGACCACAACCAACATTTTCTTTGTTGACTGCAAATGAAGGTAAAGCAATTACAGCAGCACCTAAAATTCCTGCTAAAACTTTTTTCATGATACCTAACCTCCCTTGTTAGTTTTTTATAACTTTTATTTTTATAATACATACATTAATTATTTTTTGTCAATAAAAGAAGGGGCTTTTAGCCCCGGAGAAAAAAGATAGGTATGGGATGGCTCAGTGATATCCCCCTTCAGAGGAAACTTTCCCTTTGAATACTCTGTAAACGTAAACTGTGTAAAAGATAACGATAGGCATTATAAGAATAGTTACAACAAGCATAACTGTGAGTGTAATATGGGAAGATGCAGAGTTCCATATGGTCAGGTTATAATCTGGATTTATACTTGAACGCATAAGAGCTGGATAGGTGGCAAGGGCTATAGTCAGAACAGTTCCGATAGTGGTTAATGTGGAACCGACAATGACGGCATTGTATTTACCCTTTACAAGATTTATCAGATACAGGGCAAGACCTGATATGATAAGAGCAGGGGCTATCCAGAAGACAGGATATTTAAAGAAATTATCATACAAAAATGGAGCAGATATAACCATCAGAAAGTCTGTCAGAATCAGTGATGCCACAAATCCAAAAAACCCCACGTAGGATGCTTTTTTTGACAGCTGAAAAACTTCCCCTTCTGTTTTTCTCAGAAGATATGCACTGCCGTGCATCAGGAACATAAACAGACCAACCAGTCCCATAAGAAGGGGAACAGGTCTGAGCAGTGTAAAGAATGAGCCGTGATAAACTCCCTGCTGGTCAATAGGAACACCTATTACAGCATTACCGACAGCTACCCCAAACAAAAATGCAGGAACAGTGTTTCCAATCCAGTAAATCCAGTCCCAAATATTCTTCCACAGCTTTGAATCTTTCTTGTTTCTGTACTCAAATGCAACTGCTCTGCCTATTAATGCCCACAGAACAACAAATATGGCTATGTAAAATCCGCTAAAAGAGGCAGCATAAACAATAGGAAATGCTGCAAACAGCATTCCTCCACCTGCTATAAGCCACACTTCGTTTCCGTCCCAGACTGGAGCCACAGCATTGTATAAAATCTGTCTGTTTTCATCTTTTTTTGTAAACAGTGTGAGTATTCCTGTCCCAAGGTCAAATCCGTCAGTCAGGGCATATCCAATCAGAAAAAATCCTGCCAGTAAAAACCATATTCCCTCTAATGTTGTAAACAGTTCTGAAGGCATTTTCTACCTCCTTATATCTGTTTTGTTGAATGTGCTGACAAAAGCCTGTGGCTGTGATGGTTCAGAAGGCAGATGTTTTGAATCTTCTGGAATACCTTTTTTTACTGCCTTTATCATTGCATACAGGAACACAAAGAATATAGCTGTATAAATCAGTGTGAAGAATATCAGCGAGAACCATACATTTCCTGTTGGATGGAAGGAAACACCATCTCTTGTAAGGAGAACCCCCTGAACAAGCCACGGCTGTCTTCCAATCTCTGCAGACATCCATCCAAGCTCTGTTGCTATGTAGGGCAGGGGAATGCTCAGTAAAACAGTCCACAGGAATGCTTTGTTTGTGTAGAGGCTTCCCTTTTTCAGCAGATACAGCCCCCACAATGTCAGGAATGCAAAGAAGAAGCCCAAATACACCATTATATGAAACGTTGTAAAAACTGTAGCCACAGAAGGCAGGTCGTTAAGGGTTATGTCGTAAGCTTTTGCATTTGCTTTTGCAAGGGCAAGCTGGGACTTTAATTTTTCTATTTCCTCCTTAGGAGCTCCTGACTGCTCAAGTTTTTTGATTTTTTCCTCTAACACAGGGATTTTGCTTTTGGCATCCTGTGCAATCTGCTGATACTCTTTTACTAAATCTTTTATCCCCTTAAATTCAGCCTGTGGGTCGTGGTAGGAGAGAATACTTAAAAGGTATGGAATTTTTAATATAACCTTCGTTTCATGCTTTTCATCGTCCACTATCCCAAATAAATCTAATGAGGCTCCCTTTTCTGTTTCCCATTTACCTTCCATCATTGCCATTTTTAGAGGCTGACCGTGTGTTACCTGATAGCCGTGTATATCTCCAAAGATTATCTGGAGTATAGACACAACTGCAGTGAATATAAGGGAAAATTTCAGACCTGTTTTTGCTACATCTGTATGTCTGTTTTTTAAAAGATAAAAAGCCATAATCCCCATAACAAAAAATCCACCAACAATGTATCCTGCATCTACACAGTGTAAAAATCTAAAAATAGTTGTGTGATTTATCACTGCCTCCCAGAAGTCCGTAAGAACAGCTTTTACCCCCTGGGGAGTTTCTACTATTTTGTATCCTGCAGGTGTCTGCATCCATGAGTTTGCAATCAAAATCCACAGGGCAGACAGTGTGCTTCCTAAAGCAACCATCCACGCAGCAAAGGTGTGCATTTTGTCTGAAACCCTGTCTTTTCCAAAGAGAAACAGACCAA
>Ga0256833_1000779_pt1 | contig 24319 bp, 16 predicted proteins | sample 356284metaG_FD_190535 | JGI IMG/M metagenome (GOLD analysis project Ga0256833, IMG submission 190535) | Hydrothermal vent microbial communities from Mid Atlantic Ridge, Atlantic Ocean - 356-284 | ecosystem: Environmental > Aquatic > Marine > Hydrothermal vents | place: Atlantic Ocean: Mid... | reverse complement strand
ATGGCAGTCAGCCCCATAGAAGATGTCATCCAGGATATTCAAGCCGGCAAAATGATCATCCTGGTGGATGACGAGGATCGGGAAAATGAAGGCGACCTGTGTATGGCCGCTGAAAAGATAACGCCCTCGGCAATTAACTTCATGGCAACCCATGGCCGTGGGCTGATCTGTCTGGCCATGAGTCCTGATATTATTGAACAGCTTGGCCTGCCCATGATGGTACAGAATAACCAATCTCCCTATGGGACAGGGTTTACCATCAGTATCGAGGCCCGCACCGGAGTCAGTACCGGTATTTCGGCGGCTGATCGTGCACGAACCATTGAAGCGGCGGTGGATCCTGATGCCACACCCCGGGACATCATTAGCCCTGGGCATATTTTTCCGCTGCGCGCCCGTGAAGGTGGAGTACTGGTGCGTACGGGTCAGACGGAAGGATCCGTTGATCTTGCCCGGCTGGCGGGAATGCGGACCGCCGGTGTAATCTGCGAGATTATGAAGGATGACGGCACCATGGCCAGGATGCCGGATCTGGAAAAATTTGCTGCGGAACATGATATTAAAATTGCCACGATTGCCGATCTGGTCGCTTACCGGTTGCGTAAGGATATGCTGGTGCATCGCGCTGCCGAAGCCAGGTTGCCCACGGATCATGCCGGAGAATTCAAGGTCATCGCCTACACGAATGATGTGGATAGTTTTGAACATGTGGCCCTGGTCAAGGGTGACATCGATTCCGACAAACCGGTCATGGTCCGGGTGCATTCCGAATGTTTGACCGGTGATGTCTTTGGTTCGGCCCGTTGTGATTGTGGTGAACAACTGCATGCGGCCATGCGGATGGTTGAGCAGGAGGGAAGCGGCGTTGTTTTGTATATGCGGCAGGAAGGTCGCGGTATCGGGCTGGTGAACAAACTGCGTGCGTACAGGCTGCAGGACGAAGAAGGGCTTGACACCGTTGAGGCCAATGTGGAACTTGGATTTAAGCCGGACCTGCGTGATTATGGTATTGGCGCCCAGATTCTGCGGGATCTCGGGGTACGACAGATGCGCCTTTTAACAAATAATCCGAAAAAAATTGTAGGCTTGGAAGGGTATGGCCTCAAGGTGACCGACCGGTTGCCCATCGAGATTCCCGGAGAAGAGGAAAATAAACAATATCTGCGGTGCAAGCGGGATAAAATGGGGCATCTGCTTGAGTTGTATGGTGAAGAACCGCTGGAAAACGTGCGTCGGGATCCTTGAAGGGTTGGCACAGTTGAATATATTGAAGTAATAATAACCTAAATTGAGCGTTTCACCCCGCCTGCAAATTAAAAATGTTGCAGGCGGGGTGAAACGCTCAATTTAGGAATTTGTTTGTTGCTGTACCAGGGAAGATTTTGATAAAGACAAGGGAAGCTGTCGGCAAAAAAAGGAAAAGTGAATGGCTACATATATAGAGGGAAATTTACAGGGACAGGGACGAAAAATTGGTATTATTGTCGCCCGGTTCAATTCATTTATCTGTGAAAAACTGTTGGAAGGGGCGCTCGATTCTCTGGTACGTTCCGGAGTTGATGACGGGGAAATTGATGTGGCCCGGGTGCCCGGCGCCTTTGAAATTCCGCTTATTGCGCAAAAAATGGCTCGTTCCGGCAAATATGACGCGGTAATCTGTCTGGGCGCTGTTATTCGCGGCGCAACGCCCCATTTTGACTATGTTGCCGGTGAAGTGGCTAAAGGAACGGCCCAGGTTATGCTTGATACCGGTGTACCTGTTCTTTTTGGAGTGTTGACCACGGAAACCATTGAACAGGCAATTGAACGCGCAGGGACCAAGGCCGGGAACAAGGGGTCTGATGTGGCCATTGCCGCTCTTGAGATGATTAGCCTTATGGAAGGTATCGGCTGATAGCCGACCGGGAGCTGGTTTCATGGGATTACGGAGGAAATCACGCGAACTGGCGCTCCAGTTTTTTTACGGCCATGATTTTCAGGGCAGGTCCTGTGATAAAGAGGCCCTGAAAGATGAATTTGCGGCTTTTACCGCCAATTTTGATACTGGAAAAAAAACCCTGCCCTACACAGAGCAGATCATCATTGGTTTATGTGATCACCTGCAGGATGTCGACGAACTGCTTGCCCGGCACGCTCATAACTGGCGGATCGAGCGAATGTCGGCTGTGGATCGAAATCTTTTGCGCATTGCAGCGTGGGAGATGTTGTACAATGATGATGTCCCGACCCAGGTCGTGATCAATGAGGCATTGGAAATCGCCAAACGTTATTCCTCCCCCGATGCCGTTGGTTTTATCAATGGCATTCTGGATGCTCTGCAAGCCGGCGCCGGTATGACCTGATTGTTTCTCCTTCCGATCTTCCTGTCTGTAAACTGCCGGCGGGCGAAGACCTCCGGAGTATACTCGACCCTTGCCGGTTGAGGCGCTACGTCAAAGAACAACCCCTTTTCCCCTGCCATGCCTTCACGCAAGAAAAAACAAAACCAGCATCAATTTGGCCAAGAGGTTCGCGCAGTTTTTTTTCTTTTTCTGGCCTTGTTTCTTTTCCTCTGTCTGGTGAGTTATTCTCTTCCCCTTGTTGTCGATAAGGGCCCGGATCTACAGCAGCCGACAGAAAACTGGTGTGGCTCATTCGGCTTTTATGTTGCCTATTATCTGTTTTCATTCCTTGGATTAACTGCTTTTTTTCCGGTCCTGCTCCTCTTGTACCTGGGAGTAACATCACTGTTTCCCGGTTCGGTTGTCAGCCGGTTGCCCTTTATTATGGTCGGTATTACGGGGTTGTTGATTTCAACTTCGGGTCTGCTTGCAACCGTAAAAGAGATTATTTTTTCTCCTCAATATATTGCCCCTGGCGGCTATCTCGGAAATTTTGTATGGGGGTTGATCGGGCCGGTTCTCGGCCATATCGGTTCCGTTCTGCTCCTCCTGCTGCTGTTGATTTTTTCATTAATGGCTTCCGTCAGGTTTTCGCCTGTACAGACAATGGGATTTTTTTTCGGCAAGGCAAAAGATGTCGGCGGCAGTCTCGGGAGGCGAGCCGTACAGTCATCGGAGAAAAAACAGCGAACAAGGCAGGAGCCGGTTGTTCAAAGCAGTGGACCGGTTATTACACCGGCAGATCCACTCCCGGTAACCAGGCCACTTGTTCACGAACCGGTTTCCCGCGAGATGGAAGCCGAGCCTGAACCCGGAGAGTTCATGCTCAAACCGGTTGCCGGCGGCGATTTCCAGCTGCCGCCTCTTTCATTGCTGGAAAAGAAGACGGGAAAACAGCCGCAGGTTGATAAAGAACATTTTTACCAGGTCAGTAAGATTCTTGTCGCCAAATTACGGGATTTTGGTGTTCAGGGAACGGTGGAGGGGATTTCCCCGGGCCCGGTGGTTACTACCTATGAATTTGCTCCGGCAGCAGGCGTGAAAATTAATAAAATTGTCGGTCTTTCCGACGACATTGCCATGGCGCTCAAGGTAGACCGTGTCCGTGTCGTTGGTTCTATCCCGGGTAAAGCAGCTCTTGGCATAGAGATTCCTAATCCGGTTCGTAAAACCGTTTTTTTAAGGGATATTCTTTTGGCAGGCGAATACAGAGACTCTGATTCGCTTCTCAGCCTGGCCCTTGGTTTTGACGTTGTCGGCCGGCCGGTTATTTCTGATCTTGCCCGCATGCCGCATCTTCTCATTGCCGGAGCTACAGGCGCCGGTAAGTCGGTAGCCATCAATGCATTTATCGCCTCGATTCTTTTCAAGGCCACCCCGGAGGATGTCCGCCTGTTGATGATTGATCCCAAGCGGATTGAACTTTCGGTCTACGAAGGCATACCCCATCTTCTGCATCCTGTGGTGGTTGAACCGAAGATGGCCAGCCGGGCATTGCTCTGGGCTGTACGTGAAATGGAACGTAGATATCGGTTGCTTGAAGAACTGCGCGTCAAGTCTTTTGATTCCTATAACCAGGTGGCCGAAGAAAAGCTGCCCTATGTGGTCATTATAGTTGATGAGCTGGCCGATCTGATGATGGTGGCCTCCAAGGATGTCGAAACATCCATAGCCAGGCTTGCGCAGATGGCTCGTGCTGCCGGTATGCATATTATTCTTGCAACCCAGCGACCTTCGGTGGATGTCCTGACCGGACTGATTAAGGCCAATTTTCCGACTCGAATTTCCTTTAAAGTTTCTTCTAAAGTCGATTCCAGAACTATTTTAGATGGCTCGGGTGCGGAGCATTTGCTCGGTATGGGAGATATGCTGTTTCTGCCGCCTGGAGCTGCAAAATTACAGAGGATCCATGGTGCATATATCTCTGAGCAGGAAACAGAAAAATTAATAGCCTATTTGAAAGAGCAGGGCGCTGCCGAGTATGATGAATCGGTCATGCAGGTTGTGGAAGAAAGCGGGGCAGGAACAGATGAAGAGGACCGGGAATATGATGCTAAATACGATGAAGCCGTAGCAGTGGTGACGGAAACGGGGCAGGCGTCAATCTCCATGGTTCAGCGAAGGTTGCGGGTCGGATATAACAGGGCTGCTCGCATGATTGAAATGATGGAAAAGGAAGGCATTGTCGGACCCGCAGATGGGTCACGACCACGAGAAGTTCTGGCCAGGAGAAGTTATGATGGCTAGGCCGATGCGTTGTCGGTTCATTGATTATAAGGGCATTTCCACCTGGATGTGCGCTTGTATCTGAATTGGCGAATCTTCGGCTTTTTATGAGTATTTCTGATGGGTCTCTTAAGAATTTCTGAGAAGGTTTCGGCTGTCGATTTTGCTTGACATTGATCGGCTTACAAATTAAATGTTTCATTCGGTTGTAAATGAGTGATTGTTCATTTTTTCCCTGGCAAAATGATGTTTTGAAAAAGCCAGGAATAACAGATAGTTGCTCTTTTTGACTGATGGTCAATAAGCCTGCTGATTACGATGTGGTATTTGTCTGAAGGCAGGATGATTGATGGTGCTTTAGAAACTGAGGTTAATTGGTTCCGCATGAGCGGTGCCATAAAGGAAAATCCAAGTGAGGAGGTAGTTTAATGCCAAGTTACGTAGATCCTTCAAAATGTGATGGTTGTAAGGGCGGCGATAAGACGGCCTGCATGTACATCTGTCCGAACGATCTGATGGTTCTCAACGTTGAGGAGATGAGGGCTTACAATCAGGAGCCGGATGCATGCTGGGAGTGTTATTCCTGCGTGAAGATCTGTCCCCAGGGCGCAATTTTCGTACGTGGTTATGATGACTTCGTACCGTTGGGAGGCCAGGTGCATCCCATGCGTTCTTCCGACTCTATTATGTGGACTGTTAAGTTCCGTAATGGAAATGTTAAGCGCTTCAAGTTCCCGATCCGGACAACTGCTGAAGGTGCTGCCAATGAGTATGCCGGCGAGAAAGGTGCAAACCTGGACGACGAGTGCCTGCTTCTCGAGAGTGATCTGCCCAGCCCAACCAAATTGGCCTAACGGTCGTATGATTGAGTGATTAAGCAGAAAAATCTATTCAAAAAAATTATATGAGGAGATAGAAATATGGCATTACCGAATAAGCCGAGAGGTGAAATTGCTGCCGTTGTCGATCCGGAAGTTGTAGAGCACAGCTGTGATGTGCTGATCGTTGGTGGTGGTATGGCTGCCTGCGGAACCGCATTTGAGATTAAAAAATGGGCTGATGACAGCCTGAAAATCATCCTGGTTGACAAGGCCGCTCTGGAGCGCTCAGGCGCTGTTGCCCAGGGTCTGTCCGCCATTAACACCTACATTGGTGAGAACGCCATTGAAGATTACGTCAAAATGGTTCGTAATGACCTGATGGGCGTTGTCCGTGAAGACCTTATCTATGACCTTGGTCGCCACGTTGATGAGTCTGTAAAGCTGTTTGAGGAGTGGGGCCTGCCGGTATGGAAGAAAGATGCCGACGGTAACAACCTGGACGGCGCCAAGCCTGCTCCGACCCTGCGTGAGGGTGGAACTCCAGTACGTACCGGTAAATGGCAGATCATGATCAATGGAGAGTCCTATAAGTGCATCGTTGCCGAGCCTGCCAAGAAGGCTCTGGGTGAAGAGAACGTTATGGAACGTATCTTTATCGTTAAGATGCTGCTTGATAAAAACCTGGACAACACCATTGCCGGTGCTGTTGGTTTCTCTGTTCGTGAAAATAAAGTTCACGTTTTCACCTGTAAGACTGCCCTGGTTGCCTGTGGCGGCGCTGTAAATATCTTCCGTCCGCGGTCCACCGGTGAAGGTAAGGGTCGTGCATGGTATCCGGTATGGAACGCGGGTTCCACCTACACCATGTGTGCTCAGGTTGGCGCAACGCTGACCATGATGGAGAATCGTTTCACCCCGGCCCGTTTTAAAGATGGTTACGGCCCGGTTGGCGCATGGTTCCTGCTGTTTAAGGCTAAAGTACAGAATGGTCTGGGCGAGTTCTATGCCGGTTCTGATGCTGCCAAAGAAGAGCTGAAAAATTATATGCCCTATGGCGCTTCCGCCGTTACTCCTACCTGTCTGCGTAACCATCTGATGGTTAACGAGTTCAAGGAAGGACGTGGCCCGATCTACATGGCTACAGATGTTGCCTTGAATGCCTTTCTTGATGAGAAACGTGCCGCCGGCATGGACGAGAAGGAAGTTAAGAAATTCTGGAAACATCTTGAGTCCGAGGCTTGGGAAGACTTCCTGGATATGTCTGTTGGTCAGGCCGGTCTGTGGGCTGGCGCCAATATCGAGCCTGAGAAAACAGGTTCTGAGATTATGCCGACCGAACCGTACATGCTGGGATCCCATTCCGGTTGTTGCGGAATCTGGACCTCCGGTCCCGATGAAGACTGGGTTCCGACCGTTGATGGTACCCGCGCTCATCAGTACAAGTGGGGCTATAACCGTATGACCACCGTTGATGGTCTGTTCACCGCTGGTGATGGCGTTGGCGCATCCGGTCATAAGTTCTCTTCCGGTTCCCATGCCGAGGGTCGTATTGTTGCCAAGCAGATGGTTAAGTACTGCCGCGACAAAACTCATACCCCTGAGATTGCCCAGTCAGCCCAGGAGCTTGCCGACGAGATTTATGCACCCGTCAAGCTGTACCACGAGCATGTCGGCGCAACCACCCATCAGGATGTCAATCCCAATTACGTTAAACCTGCCGGATTGATGATGCGTCTGATGAAGGCCACCGATGAGTACGGTGGTGGTGTTGCAACCTATTACATGACCTCCGGCAAACTGCTTGGAATCTGCATGGATCTGCTCCAGTTGCTCCGTGAAGATGCGGAGAAGATGGCTGCCGGTGACCTGCATGAGTTGCTCCGCGCCTGGGAGAACTACCACCGTATCTGGTGTGTTGAGGCTCATATCCGTCACATTCAGTTCCGCGAGGAATCCCGTTATCCGGGCTTCTACTATCGGTCTGACTTCCCGACCTGTGACGATGAGAACTGGAAGTGTTTCGTCAACTCCACCTACGATCCGAAAGCCGGCGAGTGGAAGTGTGAGAAGGTCGAATGCATTAACATCATTGAGACCGATCCCTGGCTGTAAAAGCAGGTATCATCTCGTGATGATCTGAGTGGAAATCTCCAGGCTCCTTTGGGGCCTGGAGATTTTTTCTATAAACTCAACTCCTTTCTGTTTGAGTTGGCGTCAAAAATAATTTTGGCGCCAATTGAACCAGAAATCAACCTTTTCATCAATACCAGCAGTAATGGAGGTTAGGCATGAGTGACACTGCAGGAAATGGTGCGGTACTGGTTGTGGGTGGTGGTATCAGTGGTCTCACCGCTGCTTTGGAAGCAGCGGAAGTCGGTAATGATGTATTTATCATCGACAAAAATCCGTATTTCGGTGGCCGTGTTGCCCAGCTCAATCAGTATTTCCCGAAACTTTGTCCCCCGACATGTGGCTTGGAAATCAATTTCAAGAGGATTAAAGACAACCGCAAAATCCGGCCCTATACGATGACCACTGTTAAATCAGTGTCAGGCGGTCCTGGTAATTTTGAGGTTACCCTTGAAACAGCCCCTCGCTATGTCAATTCAAACTGCACCGCATGTGGTGACTGTACCGATGCATGCACGGATGAGATCGACAATCCATTCAATTTCGGCATGGATAAATGCAAGGCAATTCGTCTGCCGCATGAAATGGCCTTTCCTCGTCGTTTCGTCCTCGATAAAGAGGCGTGTTCCGAGGAATGTCTGTCTGCTATTAAGGCCGCCTGTAAGTATGACGCCGTGGAGACGGAGATGCAGGCCAAGACCTTCACCGTCAACGTAGCTTCAATTATCTGGTCCACGGGATGGAATCCCTATGATTATAAAAAACTGGATAATTTAAAGCCGGAATCATCATCTGCGATCATTACCAACATGATGATGGAGCGTATGGCTGCAGATAATGGACCGACAGGCGGAAAGATCCTTCGCCCCGGCGATGGTAAAGAACCCGAATCTTTCGCCTTTGTTCAGTGTGCCGGATCCCGGGATGAAAATCATCTCGAGCATTGCTCATATATCTGTTGTATGGCAACTTTTAAGCAGATGACCTACATCCGTGAGCAGTATCCGGAAGCAAAAATTTATGTCTTTTATATTGATCTCCGAACCCCTGGAAAATATGAGCATTTTCGTGAAAAATTAATGAACGATGAAAATGCTGAATTTATCAAGGGTAAGGTTGCCGATATTATTGCCGAAGAAGACGGTGGTGTAACAGTAGTGGCTGAAAATGCAGTTACTGGAGGCAAAATCAGGCAGAAAGTTGATATGTGCGTACTGGCTACCGGTATGCAGCCGGCTCTTGGCGATGCAGGCAAAGCCTTTGGCGTGAACATGGATGGCAACGGTTTTGTCGTTTCTGAACCTGAAAACGGCATGATTGCCGCAGGTTGCGCAAAATCAGCGGTTGATGTTTATACCAGTGGTCAATCATCTACAGCTGCTGCCCTTAAAGCAATTCAGATCGGACGGTAGGAGGAGAGTCAATGGATAAAGTATATGGTGCATATCTCTGTACTGGTTGTGGCATTGGCGACGTCCTGGATGTTGATGGATTGAAATCTGCAGCTTCCGACACCGGCGTCGAAATGCAGGATCATTCCTGTCTCTGCGGCGCAGAAGGGCGTGCCCTGATAAAAAAAGATATCGATGATAACGGCGTAAATTCAGTTATTATCTGCGCATGCTCTCCCCGGGTCATGCAGAATGAATTCAACTTCGGCGATGGCATAATGACTGTCCGGGGCAACCTGCGTGAGCATGTTGCATGGACGGCTGATACCGAGCGTGAAGAAGAAGGTGTTGATGAGTTTCTGCAGGAGTTGGGTGAGGATTACGTTCGCATGGCTGTCACCCGCGCCCAGAAATCTGAACTGCCTGAGCCGTACAAACTGGAAACCATTAATAAGAGCATTCTGGTAATGGGTGGTGGTATCGCAGGATTAACTGCTGCTCTTGAGGCCAGTAAAGCAGGATACAAGGCAACAATCATTGAGAAAGACGGACAACTTGGTGGCAAGGCTCTTGGTTGGCGCAAGATGTTTCCAACCAAGTATCCCTATACGGATCTTGAAGAGCCGAACATAGCCCAGATGATTGCTGATGTCGAGGCTGATTCAAATATTACAGTGAAGACCGGTAGTGAAGTTGCTCGGATTGGCGGAGCGCCGGGAGAGTTTAATGTAACAATCAAAGCCACTGGCACTAAAAGTGAATGGGATGCCCCTGCCAAGGTCGGAGTTGACGAGCAAGATCTCATTGATAAGGGTGAGATGGAAGATCCGAACGCTGGATTAAAGCCGTATACCGAGCTTAATCCGGATGGAGAAATGTTTGGAGCCGTTGTTCTTGCCACCGGCTGGCGACCTGCTGATGTATCGGAATATGAACATCTTGGCTATGGTAAGTTGAAAAACGTCGTCACCAACGCTGAATTTGAAAAACTTGCCAAAGATGGAAAAGTGCCGGCAAAGGTTGCTTTTATACAAAGCCCAGGCAATCAGGATAATGACAAAGATTTCCCCTATTGTAACTCAGTAACATCCATGGTCGCTTTGAAGCAGGCTCGCTACGTGCGCGAGGATAATCCTGAGGGTCAAGCCTATATTCTCTATCAGCATATGAGAACCCCTGGTAATACGGAGTTATTTTACAAGGGAATGCAGCAGGAAGATGGAGTATTTCTGACCAAGGCTGCTGTTACCGGAGTAGAAGAGAGTGGTGATTCACTTGTTGTTCATGCCGCCGATACTCTGCTTGGTGAAGATCTTGATATAAATGTTGATATGGTCGTTCTTGCCGCCGGCATGGTACCGACTACCGTTGATGAGCCAACCATAAATCTTGCCTATCGGCAGGGTCCGGCCTTCCTTGATCTCGATCTTTTCGACGGTTATGCAGATTCTCATTTTATCTGCTTTCCTTATGAGACCAGGAGGACCGGTGTCTATACGTGCGGTGGTGTTCGTAAGGCTGAAACAATGGAAGAGACCATTGATGACGCAACCGGCGCTGCTTTAAAGGCCATTCAGTGCATAGAATCAGCTGACCGCGGTGTTGCCGTACATCCACGTTCCGGCGACTTGACCTATCCTGAATTTTTCTTTCAACGATGTACACAGTGTAAGCGTTGTACGGAGGAATGTCCTTTTGGCGCTCTTGACGATGATGAGAAGGGTACGCCTTTGCCGAATCCGACTCGTTGTCGCAGGTGTGGTACCTGTATGGGCGCTTGTCCTGAACGTATTATCGGCTTTGCCGATTATAACGTTGACATGATCGGCTCCATGGTCAAGGCCATTGAAGTACCGGATGACGATGAGGACAAATTACGCATCGCTGTTTTTGTCTGTGAAAATGATGCGTATCCCGCCATTGATATGTCAGGAATGCACAGGAATAAATTAAACAAACTGGTCCGGTTTATACCGGTTCGTTGTCTTGGTTCCGTTAATATGGTCTGGATTAAGGATGCCATGTCCTCAGGTATGGACGGGGCCCTGTTGATGGGTTGTAAATACGGTGATGATTATCAGTGTCACTTTGTCAAAGGCTCAGAAATTGCCAATAAACGTATGGAAAATATTGGTGAGACTCTTGGAACCCTTGGATTGGAGCCTGAACGTTGTTCCGTCCGGCAGATAGCGATTTCCGATTACGATAAAATTCCTGGAATAATAGAAGAATTTGTCGAAGAAATCATTGAGCTGGGTCCGAACCCGTTCAAGGGCTTCTAGCCTCTCTGTTTTGTCGATACTGTTGCCATCCGACTTTTGTGCCGGATGGCAACATTGAACCAATAGAGTCAGTAACTTTTTTTTCGACATATTGAATTACTCTCAGGACAGGAGGAAAAAATGTCTATGAACGTGCAACCCGATCTTGATTTTATCAAGGACATGAAGGCTGCAGGTGGCGATACCCTGAAAAATTGTTTCCAGTGCGCAACCTGTTCAGTCGTATGTCCACTTTCATCCGATGATAATCCCTTTCCGCGGCGTGAAATGATTTTTGCGCAGTGGGGACTGAAGGATAAGCTTATTGGTGATGCGAATGTATTGCTCTGTCATCAGTGTGGTGACTGTACTGCATATTGTCCACGTGGCGCTAAACCCGGAGATGTGCTTGGCGCAATAAGGGCTTACGCATATAAATTTTACGGCTGGCCCAAGGGATTGGCTAATCTGGCGAGTTCCGGGAAAAATATGCCGATGCTGATTGGTATTCCGGCTGTTATTATTCTTGTTTTCTGGTTGATTTCCGGGGGGATGCACATCCCTTCAACAGAGGCATTCGTTCATCACGGATACGGTAACTTTTTTGGTCACTGGAATTTTCATTTACTGGCCAAAAATGTCTTTTTTATTGATTTATTGATGCTCTCTGCCGCCGGTATAGCTGTGTATGGGTCCTATAAAGGCGTAACCGCGATGTGGAAGGCTATGGCAGAGAACGCCGGTGTCGGCGAGGCGCTGTATCGTCCATCCGTTCCCCAGTTTGTCAAGGAATTTTTCTGGCCGGCAGTTGTTGAAATCGTCCAGCATGAGCGGTTTAAGAAATGCGAGACCAATGCTGATCGTATTCGCGGGCATCTTCCCTTGATGTGGGCTTTTATTGCCCTTCTCTTTGTGACAGCCTATTCTGCTTTTGCACAGGATTTCCTTGGCATTTTCATTCCTTCACTGCATGGACCGATGTCATTATGGAACCCGGTGAAAATACTCGCCAATGTTGCAGCAATTGCCTTGGTTGTCGGTACAGGTATTCTTTGGGGAAACAGAACGAAAATGGAAGCTGCCGGTCAGTCCTCAAGAACTTTTTATGACTGGTTCCTGATTTGGATGATCATGGCGGTTGGGGTTACGGGTATTGGTGCAGAACTTCTTCGACTTATCGGGGTTGCATCGATTGGATATGTTACCTATTACCTGCATTTGGTTTCTGTTATGATGCTCTTCCTGTATATGCCGTATACGAAGTTTGCCCATCTTGTATATCGTACATTTGCCATGGCTTTTGAACGCTATAGAGACAGCGCCTATGTAAAAAATCCTGTCACTGAAGAATAACTTTTTTTCTTCAGAAGATGTAAGGCCGGGAATTTTGTTCCCGGCCTTTTTATTTTGGCTGTTTATTAAAAATTGCTTGATTTTTCTTTTTGCGAGGATATATTAACAAGGTTCACGCTGGCGTAGCTCAACTGGTAGAGCAGCTGATTTGTAATCAGCAGGTTGCGGGTTCAAGTCCCATCGCCAGCTCCAGTCGGAAACTGGAAATCAGCAGCCGGGAAACGGTAGGTGATTTCTGACTTCTGTTTTCTGACTTCTGGCTTTTATTTCGTGTGGAGGGGTTCCCGAGTGGCCAAAGGGAACAGACTGTAAATCTGTCGGCGACGCCTTCGGAGGTTCGAATCCTCCCCCCTCCACCATATAAAGTTTTTTTCGACTGGCTCCTGAAGATTTAAAGGACTGGCAGCTGCATTGCTTATTTTGTTTATGACGTTGTCGATGAGTTTATATTCAGTGTTGTAGTTTTGTTAATTACTTGATTAAGCGGGAATAGCTCAATTGGTAGAGCATCAGCCTTCCAAGCTGAGGGTTGCGAGTTCGAGTCTCGTTTCCCGCTCCAGAGAAATCTGAATAATAATTTTATATATTATACAACGATAGATATTAATTTTTGCCCACGTAACTCAGTGGTAGAGTACCTCCTTGGTAAGGAGGAAGTCACCGGTTCAAGTCCGGTCGTGGGCTCCATTACCAGCGTTTATTGTGAGATCGCTGGCATGTTGAATTCTTGTCTGAGGAGACACGGTTATGGCAAAGGAGAAATTTGAGCGAACAAAGCCGCATGTCAATGTAGGGACAATCGGCCACATCGATCATGGTAAAACCACTCTAACGGCTGCGATTACGCGGGTTCTAGCAACCAAGGGTCAGGCTGAATTCACTGATTTCAGTGACATTGATAAAGCGCCGGAAGAAAAGGAACGTGGAATTACCATTGCCACGGCACATGTTGAATATGAGACGCCGAAACGTCACTATGCACATGTAGACTGTCCAGGCCATGCTGATTACATCAAGAACATGATCACGGGAGCGGCCCAGATGGACGGTGCAATTCTTGTGGTAGGCGCCGATGACGGTCCCATGCCGCAGACACGTGAGCATATTCTCCTTGCCCGACAGGTTGGCGTGCCTGCCATGGTTGTCTTCCTGAACAAATGCGACATGGTTGACGATGAAGAGTTGATTGAGCTTGTTGAGATGGAGCTTCGTGAGCTTCTTGACAAGTACGAATTCCCCGGTGATGATACGCCGATTATTCAGGGCTCTGCGCTCCAGGCGCTTGAGAATCCTGAAGATGAAGAAAAAACCAAGTGTATCTGGGAGTTGATGGACGCCATTGACACCTGGGTACCGGAACCGGAGCGTGATATTGACAAGCCCTTCCTGATGCCGGTTGAAGACGTCTTTTCCATATCCGGACGCGGTACGGTTGCAACGGGTCGTGTTGAGCGTGGCGTGATCCACGTTGGCGATGAGATTGAGATTGTCGGTATCCGTGACACCCAGAAGACGACCATTACCGGAGTTGAAATGTTCCGCAAGATTCTCGACGAAGGCCAGGCCGGAGACAATATCGGCGCTCTTCTTCGTGGAACCAAACGTGAAGAGGTTGTCCGGGGTCAGGTTCTTGCCGCTCCGGGTTCGATTACTCCGCATAAAAAATTCAAGGCTGAGGCCTATATTCTGACCAAGGAAGAGGGTGGTCGTCATACCCCGTTTTTTAATGGCTATCGTCCGCAGTTTTATTTTCGGACAACGGATGTAACCGGGATTTGTACCCTTGAAGACGGAGTCGAGATGGTTATGCCCGGTGATAATGTTCATATCACCGGCGAGCTGATCACGCCGATTGCGATGGAAGAAGGTCTGCGCTTTGCTATTCGTGAAGGCGGCCGTACTGTTGGCGCCGGCGTCATCAGTGAAATTATAGAATAAATATACTGGGCGCCGATTTTTCGGTTGCGATCAGGATACATATGCAAAACCGACTGCTAACAAAGATTCTTTGTGGTCGGTTTTTGAATAACAGGGTTTCTGATGAGAGATATTATTACACTTGCCTGTACGAGTTGCAAGCAGCGCAATTATACAACGACTAAGAATAAGCGAACCATTCCACACAAGCTGGAGTTGAAAAAATTCTGTCCTTTTTGTAAGGCGCATACACCGCATAAGGAAACAAAATAAATTCAGACTATATGGGTTTATCCTGCGCCTAACTTTTATGCAGGCCAGTAGCTCTAACTGGTAGAGCATCGGACTCCAAATCCGAGGGCTGGGGGTTCGAGTCCCTCCTGGCCTGCCATTGGTTTATGGTTCAGATACAGGATTCTCAGGTCTATCTTTGTTGTTTGTTGTACCTGGGTTGTGAAACATTCTTTTTCTGTTCATCTGTTATGTCAGCTGGACGGATATTCTATTGGTCGGGATACAGATGGCAAGGAAGAAAAAAGGGCAGGGCGGTAAACATAAACAGCCCGCTAGAGTGGAAAAAGTCGAGCCTAAGGGTATCGCCCTTTTTTCACCGTCGAATATACGTACTTTCGTTGAACAGGTCCAGGTCGAATTTACGAAGATAGTGTGGCCTGATAGAAAGGTGACACTTGGACTGACAGGCTTTGTTCTTATTCTTGTCGTGATACTCTCTATATATCTCGGCTCGGTCGATCTCCTTCTCGGTAAGCTCGTTTCGTTGGTTCTCCAATAACGGCTACAGGCGTTTTCAATGGCTAAAAAATGGTACATAGTACACACCCATACCGGGTTTGAAGGAAAGGTGAAAGCAACCCTTGAAGAGCGAATCCATTCCTCCCGTCAAGAGGAGTTCTTTGGTGATGTCCTCGTGCCTACGGAACAGGTTGTTGAGATGGTCAAGGGAAAGCGAAAGACATCGGAACGCAAATTTTTTCCAGGATATATTCTTGTGCAGATGGAGATGAATCAAGATACCTGGCACACCGTAGTTGAAACACCTCGGGTTACCGGATTTGTCGGTGTGAATGCAAATCAGCCTTTAGCCGGTCAGGATCTGCAAACACTTATCCCCTCTTTAAGCGATGAAGAAGCGATGCGAATTATCGGTCGCATTGAAGAAGGGGCAACCGCTCCCAAGCCGAAAGTGATTTTCACAGAAGGTGATGTGGTGAGGGTTACCGACGGGCCCTTTGCTAACTTTCAGGGAGTTATCGAGGAGGTTTATCCTGATAAAGGCCGGGTGAAGGTTATGGTTTCCATCTTTGGACGATTAACTCCTGTTGAACTTGAGTATATCCAGGTAAGTAATACATAATCAGATATCTTCACGGCATTGTTATAAATAGTTGCTTGTGCTCTATGGGCATCGGCAGTTCTCTATGTTGCCGGCATTATCAGGGGCCAGGATATAATAAAGCCGGTTGGCATTTCGGAAAAAACATGCTGATTCGTATCCATTGATGTTTCAGGATTAATCAGGAATCCGGTTACACGGAAAATTAAAATCTATTATTGTTTCATTCATGTCGGTTTCAAATGGATGAGGAATTTTTTTGGAATAGGCATGGAGGAGTAGGCAAATGGCAAAGAAAATTCAATCATATATAAAGTTACAGATTCCAGCCGGAAAGGCCAACCCGTCGCCCCCGGTAGGGCCTGCGCTTGGTCAGCATGGTGTTAATATTATGGATTTCTGTAAGGCATTTAATGCGAAGACTCAATCAGCAGGTGATACTATTATACCCGTTGTGATAACGGTCTATAACGATCGCTCGTTCAGTTTTATCACGAAAACCCCACCCGCTTCCGTGCTTTTGCTCAAGGCTGCCGGGATTGATAAGGGATCAAGTAATCCCAAAAGAGAGCGTGTTGCAGATCTTGGCCGGGATAAGATCAGGGAAATTGCTGAAATTAAAATGCCGGATCTCAACGCATATGATGTTGAACATGCAATGCGTATTGTAGAAGGAACAGCCCGCAGCTGTGGTATTACCATAGTAGAATAACCTGCAATTTGCAGCGGCGGATAATGTGCTGCAGTAAAGAAGGCAACGATTAACAAATTCGATTACCTGCATGTGCGCCCAGCATGACAGGGAGAAAAACAGGGGTATATCATGGCCAGACACGGGAAAAATTATAGAAACAACGCTGCTGAAGTTGACAAGACGAAGCTTTATGAGCTCCAGGAAGGAGTAGGGCTTGCACTGAAAGCCGCTTACGCTAAATTTGATGAATCAATAGATATTGCCGTTCGTCTAGGTGTCGATCCCAGGCATGCTGATCAAATGGTACGGTCAAGTGTAATGCTGCCTCACGGTACCGGAAAAGAGGTGCGGGTTCTTGTTTTTGCCAAGGGCGAAAAAGAAACCGAGGCCCTCAATGCAGGAGCTGATTATGCCGGATCCGATGAGATTGTTGCAAAAATCAAGGATGGTTGGCTTGATTTTGACAAGACCATCGCCACCCCTGATATGATGGGAGAGGTTGGTAAGATAGGTCGCATTCTTGGACCTCGAAACCTGATGCCCAATGCTAAGCTCGGTACTGTTACCTTTGATATAGAACGGGTTGTCGGTGAAATTAAAAAGGGCAAGGTTGATTTTCGTGTTGATAAAAACGGCATTGTTCATGCCGCCATTGGTAAAAAAACATTCGGCCCGGAAAAAATTCAGGATAACATTATCGCCTTTGTCGACAAACTGATTCAGCTTAAACCATCATCAAGTAAGGGTATTTATTTAAAATCAATCGTTATTTCAACTACGATGGGGCCTGGGGTCAAGTTGGATCCTTTCCATATTCGTACCCAGATTAAAGAAAGTTGACAGCTTTTTTTTGATCCCTTTTTTACGGCGATTTTTTGTAACTGATCACAGGCACAGCATCTTCGCGCGATCACGATTGGTCGCATAACCGGCTATAGCGACCAATCGTGCTTGCGCAAATCTGCCGCACCTGTGACCAGTTACAATTCCGAGGTAATGAAAACGCAGGGTTATGAACCCTGTGATCAGATACAATTTTTTTTTATAGGAAAAAGCATTTCCATTGCCGTAAATCATTTCAATTCTTCGATGTGCGTTTTCGTTGTTGATATAGACTAATGGGAGCCTTGAAAAATTATATTTACGCCAAACCTCCCGGAGTCTCGCGGGCTTGCTTACCTCGCTATGCTCAAGATTTTATCCTGGGAATATCCGGTCTGTGGCAAAATTTTTCACATGCCACGAAGTCTACGCTTATCTGACTTTGACGAAAATCCTGATTTTTCAAGGTCCTATAATTACGTTTTTTGTTAACTGATAACCATTCACATAACTGATTTCGGGAAGGTCAGAGACAGCAGGTTCGAAAGTATAATGACTGTTTTTTCAGTCGCCTGCCGAGACCGATGAACAGATTCTTTCAGAGTCTGTGGTTTGTCTTCATTTCTTATCTGTTACTGTGGCTGTCCCGCCAAACAAAGAAGGAGGTGTAACAGTTGAATCGCGATGAAAAGGCCGGCAAGGTCCGGATACTTAACGAGACCTTCACAAAGGCCAAGTTTGCGGTAGTCACTGATTATCGCGGGCTGAAAGTCACAGAGCTTGAAAAATTGCGTAAAGAATTACGACAAAATGACGCTTTTATTCAAGTTGCTAAAAACACACTGCTCAAGCTTGCCGTCCAGGGAACTGAATTTGAGGATCTTGGGGAGAGTTTTACCGGTACAACCGCGATTGCGTTTAGTTTTGAGGAACCGGTTGGAACGGCCAAGGTACTTGCCGATTTTGCCAAGGAGTTTGATGCATTAAAGATTCGTTCTGCGGTTATGGACGGAAAAGTGCTGACTGTTAATGATGTCAGTGCTTTGGCAAAACTTCCAAGTAGAGACCAACTTCTTGGACAACTGTGCGGTGTGCTGGTGGCTGTACCCACAGGCCTTGTACGGGCGCTCAACGGAGTGCCGAGTAATCTTGTGTATGCCTTGCAGGCAATTAAAGAACAGAAAGAAAATTAAAATATCTCGATTATATCAGGAGGAATGATAATGTCTGATTCCATTGAACAGGTTGTAGAAATTGTAGAAAAAATGTCTCTGCTTGAGGTTGCTGAGCTTGTAAAGGCCCTCGAAGAAAAATTTGGTGTATCTGCAGCTGCTCCGGTTGCAGTAGCTGCGGTTGGCGGCGGCGCTGCTGATGGTGGAGCCGGTGGCGGCGAAGAACAAACTGAATTTGATGCTGTATTGACAGCCGCTGGTGACCAGAAGATCAAGGTCATTAAAGAGGTACGCGCTATTACATCTCTTGGCCTGAAAGAGGCAAAAGCGTTGGTCGAGGGTGCTCCCACTCCCATTAAAGAAGGTGTCTCCAAGGATGAGGCCGCCGAGATCAAAGAGAAAATTGAAGCAGTTGGTGGTTCTGTAGAGATCAAGTAGTCATTGCTTCAGGCATGGCCCGCAGGAAAGTTCTGCGTGAGGTCTGCCGGTTTTGATCAGGCAACGCTACAGAGGCGAGTTCCTCTGTAGCGTTCCTGCGTTTGAGGGAAGTTGTGTGCAAGTCGGGCGGGCTATGCTGAAAATAGAGTGTAATATTAATTAATTACCCCATTTTACCGGCGCCGCTGTTTCGTGGAAAATTTTGAGGAAAACCATGAAGAGAGTTCGAAAAAGTTTTGCCAAAACACGCAAGATTATTGATCCACCGCATCTTATCGCCATGCAGAGACACTCGTATGAGCGTTTCCTTCAGCGCGATATTGACCCGGATGCACGGGAAGATTTTGGGCTGCAGGCAATCTTTAAAAATATTTTTCCTCTTACTGATTTTAACGGCCTCTGCTCTCTGGAGTTTGTCCGTTATGCCTTTGGCCAGGCAAAATATACAGTGGAAGAATGCATTGAACGAGGTATGACCTATGACGTTCCGGTGAAAATCACTGTTCGTTTGATTACCTTTGATGTGGATGAAGAAACAGGCGTTCAATCTGTTCGCGATATCAAAGAACAGGAAGTCTTCCTCGGTTCCCTGCCTCTAATGACCAAAGACGGCGTGTTTGTCGTCAACGGCACGGAACGGGTTATTGTCAACCAGCTGCAACGTTCTCCCGGCCTCTTTTATACCCATGATAATGGTAAATCACATGCCTCCGGCAAGAGGTTGTATTCTGCTCGAATCATCCCGGTTCGCGGATCTTGGCTGGATTTTGAATTTGATATTAAAGACATTCTTTATGTGCGGATTGATCGTCGTCGTAAACTTCCGGTTACCGTCCTGCTTAAGGCGCTTGGTTATACTGAGGAAGAGCTGCTTCGTGAATTTTATCAGGTTGATACCGTAGAGATTTCCGGTGGCAAGTATTTCCTTCGCTTCAACCCCGACACGTTTATCGGCACCCGTCTACCCGATAATGTGATTAATCCAAAAGATGGAAAAGTTCTTGGGAAAAAAGGGCGTAAGGTTTCCAAGGCTTTGGCCAAAAGAATTGATCAGGCGGGCATAGAAAAAGTTGAGATTCACACTGAAGATCTGCTTGGGCGAATCCCTTTGTCGGATATAGTGCATCCGGAAACCGGTGAACTTGTTGCCGCCGGAAATGAACCGCTTACCGAAGGCTCCCTGAGCGCCATTGAAGAGGCTGGAGTCGGCTCCTTTGATCTCTTATTTATTAATGGTGTTTCCGTAAGTGAAGCCTTTAGTAAAACCCTTGGCAAAGATCTGTTGCGTGTTGGCATTCAGGAGCGCGAAGAAATCATCAAACAACTACATGATGATGGTCTTTCCGGGGCCGAATTGGAGGAGGCCCTGAATCAGGAGGTAAAAGATCGAGTTCGTGCCCGGGCACAGATTGAGATATATCGGAGGCTTCGACCTTCCAGCCCGCCAACGCCTGAAGTAGCCCAGGCCTTTTTTGATAAATTGTTTTTTGATCCTTCGACGTATGATCTTTCCGAAGTTGGTCGTTATAAGATCAACGCAAAACTTGGTTTAGATACCTCCATTGATCATCGAACTTTGACGAAGGAAGATATCATAGAAGGGGTGAAATACCTGGTGCGCATCAAGGATGGCCTGAAAGACGGTGATGATATTGATCATTTAGGCAATCGCCGGGTGCGGACAGTAGGCGAGCTGGTCGAAAACCAGTATCGAATGGGACTTGTCCGTATGGAACGCGCCATCAAGGAGCGTATGACCCTGCAGGAAATTGAAACTCTCATGCCCCATGACCTGGTCAATCCAAAACCTGTCACTTCAGCGATCAAGGAATTTTTTGGAACTTCCCAGCTTTCTCAGTTCATGGATCAGACCAATCCCCTGTCCGAGGTCACCCATAAAAGGCGGCTGTCGGCTCTTGGACCAGGTGGTCTTTCCCGTGAACGTGCCGGTTTTGAGGTGCGTGATGTTCATCCGACCCATTATGGCCGTATTTGTCCGGTTGAAACGCCTGAAGGTCCAAACATCGGCCTGATTGTATCATTGGCAACCTATGCCAAGGTCAATCCGTATGGATTTATTGAGACACCCTATCGTTTTGTGGAAAATCGGCAGGTGTCGGATACCTATAAGTATCACTCTGCGCTGCAGGAACAGGGCGAGGTTATTGCACCGGCCAAAGTCGAACTCAATGAGAATGAAATCGTTGAAGATCACTTGATCGCCAGAGAAAATGGTGAGGTCAGTATGGTGAGGGCGGATGAAATAACACGAATGGATGTTGCCCCGAATCAGTTGGTCTCCGTGGCCGCTTCCCTCATTCCTTTTCTCGAGAATGATGATGCCAACCGCGCATTGATGGGATCGAATATGCAGCGGCAGGCGGTTCCGTTATTGAAAACGGCTTCGCCGCTCGTTGGTACCGGAGTCGAAAAATATGTCGCCCGTGATTCCGGCGCATGCCTGCTTGCCGGTGGAGATGGAGTGGTCGAAGATGCAGACGCCAATCGGGTTGTTGTCCGGTACGATGAGCCCGGCACTGATGGATTTGAAACTGGAGTAGGCGTGTATCGTCTGTCCAAGTATAAAAAATCCAATCAAAATACCTGCTTTAACCAGCGGGCTCTGGTGCTGCCGGGTGAACGTGTTTCCAAGGGTGATGTGCTGGCCGATGGACCTTCGTCTGAAATGGGGGAACTGGCCCTGGGCAAGAATGTGACCATCGCCTTTATGCCCTGGCGCGGCTATAATTTTGAGGACTCAATACTTATTAATGAGCGTCTGCTTAAAGAAGACACCTTTACCTCGGTCCATGTGGAAATTTTTGAGACCATGGCCCGGGATACCAAGCTCGGCAAGGAAGAGATAACCCGTGACATACCCAATATCGGTGATGAGGCGTTGCGAAATCTCGATGATTCGGGCATCGTCCGAATTGGCGCCGAGGTTAAGGCTGGTGACATGTTGGTCGGTAAGGTTACACCTAAAGGTGAGACCATGCTTTCTCCGGAGGAAAAACTCCTGCGAGCGATCTTCGGCGAAAAAGCCGGTGATGTCAAAGATTCCTCTTTGCGGGTCCCGCCAGGTATTGAAGGGGTAGTCATCGATGCCAAGGTTTTTTCCCGCAAGGGTGTTGATAAAGACGAACGATCTCTGATGATTGAGGAAATGGAGGTTGAGCGTCTGAATCGGGATATGGACGATGAGCTCAAAAGCCTTAAAAAGGGTGTTCGCAAAGAACTGTCTGCCCTTATTGTCGGTCGAACAGCCAAAAGTGACATCAAGGACAAAGAGGGAAACGTTCACTTGAGACTTGGCAAGAAAATTACCGATGAAGTGTTGGAGCAGGTTGATTTTTTTGATCTTTATGCGCTTGATTTCTCTGAACGAAAAAAATATGAGGATGAGATTAATGCCATCTTCGGCCGTTACAAGAATCAGGCTGCTCTAGTCCGCAGCCGTTATGAGGGAATTGTCGAGCGCATGGAAAAAGGCGATGACCTCCCTCCGGGTGTGGTTAAAATGGTCAAGATTTATGTCGCGACCAAAAGAAAATTGGCGGTTGGTGACAAAATGGCCGGTCGGCATGGAAACAAGGGTGTTGTTTCCCGACTGCTACCGGAAGAGGACATGCCTTTTTTTGCCGATGGCACAACGGTTGATCTTGTCTTAAACCCCCTTGGTGTCCCTTCGCGAATGAATGTTGGGCAGGTTCTGGAATGTCATCTTGGGTTCGCGGCTAAAAGGCTTGGCGAGCAGATATCAAAACTATGCAAAAAACATGAAATCAACGAAGTTAAAAAACGTTTGCAATCCATTTATTCAGATGAAGAATATAAACGGTTGACCGACGGAATTGATGATGATGCACTGGTCGATATGGGAAGAAAATTCTTTCATGGAATCCATGTTGCAACGCCGGTTTTTGATGGTGCCTCCGAAGCTGAGATTCGAGCCATGCTTGTTGAAGCGGGTGTTGATGAAGTGGGACAGTCAACCTTATATGACGGCTTGACCGGTGATAAATTTGATAATCAGGTAACGGTCGGAGTTATGTACGTGTTGAAACTGCATCATTTGGTTGATAACAAAATTCATGCCCGTTCCACGGGTCCGTATTCATTGGTCACCCAGCAGCCGCTTGGTGGTAAGGCGCAATTCGGCGGCCAAAGGCTTGGCGAGATGGAGGTCTGGGCAATGGAGGCATATGGCGCGGCCTACACTCTCAAAGAGTTTCTTACCGTTAAATCCGATGATGTTGAGGGCAGGACAACCATGTATGAGAAGATCGTTAAGGGAAATAATTTTCTTGTAACCGGTTTGCCTGAATCTTTTCATGTTCTGGTCAAGGAATTAAAGGGCTTGTGTCTCGATGTGGAGCTGTTGGAGGACTAAGATTAGCTGTCTCCTGTGCCGCATACAAAGGTTTTCAGTGTTTCGCTGTAAAAGTTCAACTCAGATAAGGTGATTTCGTGGAAGAACTGTTTAACTTCTTTGCAAAACCGAAGGGACCTGTTCAGTTTAACAAGGTTAAAATTTCTCTTGCCTCCCCGGAAAAAATCCGGGAATGGTCCCACGGCGAGGTTAAAAAGCCGGAGACCATAAATTATCGTACTTTTAAACCGGAGCGTGACGGGCTGTTCTGTGCCAAAATTTTTGGACCGGTAAAGGATTACGAATGTAATTGCGGAAAGTATAAACGGATGAAACACCGCGGTGTCGTATGTGAAAAATGCGGTGTTGAGGTTATTCAATCCAAGGTACGGCGGGAACGTCTTGGCCATATTGAACTGGCTGCACCGGTGGCTCATATCTGGTTTCTCAAGAGTCTCCCTTCAAAAATCGGTGCAATTTTGGATATGACGCTCAAACAGCTGGAGCGCATTCTCTATTTTGAATCGTATGCCGTCGTCACTTCGGAAGTTGAGTCCCTCCCTGTCGGCACCCTGCTTAATGAGGAACAGTACCGGGCTCATCTGGAAGAATTTCCAGGCCAGTTCAAGGTTGGTATCGGCGCGGAGGCCATCAGGGAAATGTTGATGGCCCTTGACTTGCCGTCGCTTTCCGAGACACTGCGCCGGGAAATGAAGGAAACAGGGTCTGTTTCCAAAAGGGCCAAGTTCGGTAAACGATTAACAGTTGTTGAGGCCTTTCGTAACTCCGGTAACCGCCCTGAGTGGATGATTCTTGAGGTTATTCCGGTCCTTCCGCCGGATCTTCGTCCCCTGGTGCCCTTGGAAGGCGGACGTTTTGCCACTTCCGACCTCAATGATTTATATCGAAGGGTTATCAATCGCAATAACAGGCTGAAGAGGCTTATCGAACTGGATGCTCCCGACATTATTATTCGAAATGAAAAAC
>Ga0256833_1000778_pt1 | contig 24331 bp, 18 predicted proteins | sample 356284metaG_FD_190535 | JGI IMG/M metagenome (GOLD analysis project Ga0256833, IMG submission 190535) | Hydrothermal vent microbial communities from Mid Atlantic Ridge, Atlantic Ocean - 356-284 | ecosystem: Environmental > Aquatic > Marine > Hydrothermal vents | place: Atlantic Ocean: Mid... | reverse complement strand
CAGGGCCCTTTTTGGAACCGACGGCCCTTCGAGCAGCGGGTGGGCTTGCCCCTGCCCGAGCCTTATGCCGTGAGCCTGCGGTGGACCGGGTTGCAGCCCGGCACCGCGCTGCGGGCTTTTCTGGGCTTCATGCGGGCCCAAAACTGGGAAGACTTCCGCGCCGCATCCCGCTGGTTCGACACCCCCGCGCAAAACATCGTCTACGCCGATGGGCACGGCACCATCGCCTACCAAATGCCGGGCAAAATCCCCCTGCGGGCCAACAACGATGGCCGCTGGCCCGCGCTGGGCTGGCGCGCCGACCACGAATGGCTGGGCTACATCCCCTGGGAGCACCTGCCCTATCGGGTGGACCCGCCCGAGGGCTACATCGTCACCGCCAATCAGCGGGCCGTGCCTTTCGATTACCCCTACTATGTGGCCTGGGACTGGGCCTATGGCTTTCGGGCCCAACGCATCGAGCAGGCCTTGGGGGAACGCCTGCGGCGGGGCCCCCTGAGCGTGGCCGACATGATGGCCTTGCAGCTGGACGACGCCAGCACCAAATGGCCTATCCTGCGGCCTTATGTGCTGGCCCTGCGGCCAACTTCGCCCGCTCAGGCCCGCGCGCTGGCCCTGCTGCAACGCTGGGATGGCCGCATGCGGGCCGATAGCCCGGCCGCGCTGCTGTTCGCCGCGTTCTGGAAGGCCCTTTTGCGCCTCACCTTCGACGAAATTCCCGCCGAGCAGGAGCCGCGGCTGCGCATACACGGCGGCAACCGCTGGCAGCAGGTGCTGCGGGACCTGCTGCCCCGGTCCGGGGACCCCTGGTGGGATGTGCGCGCCACCCCGGCCCGGGAGACCCGGGACCAGGTTTTGCAGCAGGCCCTGGAGCAGGCCTGGCTGCACACCCGTCGGGCCTGGGGCCCTGCGGTGGCCTGGTGGCAGTGGGGCCGGGCCCATCAGGTCACTTTGGGGGAACCGTCGTTGGGCCGGCTTTCGTGGTTGGGGCTGCGGGCGGTGTACGCGGTGGGGCCCTTCCCCGTGGGCGGTGACACCGCGGCCGTCAACGCCCAGGTGTGGGACGCCGCGGGTGAGGATTTCGCGGCCTTGGGCGGGCCGACCCTGCGCCTGGTGCTGGATGTGGGCGCCTGGGACCGGGCGGTTATGGCCCTGGCCGGGGGGCAATCGGGGCATCCGGGGCATCGCCACTACGGCGACGGGGCCGCCTGGTGGGCCCGGGGCGCGTACCATCCGTTGGTGTGGTCCGAGGCGCGTTTGTGGGCTTTGGACCCAGAAGTGCTGCGCCTGGAACCCGCGCGCTGAAGGCCGGGCTGCCCTCGGCTTGCGCTGCGTCGCGCGCCGCCCGCGCGGGTTCCCCCGAAACAAAGCGACCCGCGGGCCGCGCGCTGCAGCCCGCGGGTTGGGGATCTCAGGCCAGGGGCCCGGCGTACCCCTGCAGCACGGCTTCGGGGTGCGGGTTCATTCGGGCCGCGGCTTCCAGCAGCAGCAACCCGGCATGGGTCACCGAGTTGCGGCCCACGAAACCGGCCACCCGCGCGGCCTTGAGTGCGTCGTCGAAAGCCTCGCGGCTCAGGCCGCTGCGCTTCCAGGCTTCCTTGATGTTGCGGGGCAGCACCCGCACTTTGCGCTCTTTGACATACAGGGTGCCCACGGCCCGCAAGGCTTCCAGCACCCGCACCATCAGCGGGTTGACGGGGTTGCCAAAGCCCTCGGGCACACCGGCCAGGGCCTGGTCCAGCAGCTCGCCGGCTTCGGTTTCCACCACATTGCCATCGGGCAAAATCTCGATGAAGTGCCGCGCTTCCAGTTTTTCCAGGGCCCAGCGAATGCGCTCGGGGTCTTCGCCTTGGGCCTGCAGCGCGGCATAAATTTCGTCTTCGGTCATGCCTTTGGCTGGGATGAGGTGGAACACTTCCAGCTCGAAGCGGGTCAGGTGCGGCCGACGGGTGAGGGTTTCGGCCAGGGTGGCGTAGAGCCAGCCGCTCTTGGTGGGTTCCGCGGTGCCGACGAGCCCCGCATCGTGGGCCTGCTGCCACCAATCCATGGCCGGCGCGGAGAACATCTTGCGGGTCATGGTGATGGCTTTGACCGCGGTGGAAGACACATCGCGGCGTTGCGCGGCGTGGTCCTGCAGCACCGCGTGGCCCACGGGCGTCAGGCGGAACACCTCCCGGCCGGAGTCGTCTTCTTCGCTGGCCAGCAGGTTGAAGGATTCCAGGCTGTAGAGGGTTTCCCGCAGGGTGAAGTTGTCGTCGTACCAGCGGGCCAGGTCTTTGGCTTCGGCAAAGCGCTGCGCGATGGCCTGATACTTCTTGGGCATCTCTTTGATGCGTCGGCCATAGCGTTCCAGCAGGGCCTTGTATTCCTTGACCTTGCGGTCAATCATTTCCCGGCGCAGACGCTCGAAAGTGGGGATGTCGTCGTCGTTGCCGGTTTGGGTGTATTTGTCCCACAGCGCGGCCACGGTTTGCAGCACTTCCACTTCTTCGGCCTCGACGGCCAGGGTCCACACCTCGGCGCGCGGGCCATCCCACCACAGGCGCAGGGCTTCCAAGGCCCATTCGCCGGCGGGCAGCAATTCGCCGTCCGCGTCCACATAGGCCAGGGCCTGCAGGCGGGCCAGGCTGTCGGGGGCAATGGGCTCGCCGTCCGCGTGGCGGGCCAGCAGCCAGAGCAGGTCTTCCGACAGCACGGTGCCGCGGCCAAAGCCGCCGGTTTCCAGGGCCCGCTTGACGGCCTGCCCCAGGGCGGTGAAGGCGAACGCGTCGGAGACGGGCACGCTGTAGGCGATGAGGCGCATGGCTTCCAGCAGGTGTTCCTCATGGGAACCGGTGGGCAGGCGGTCGGCCGGCGCGGGGCCCACGGGCACTTTGCGAATGAACTCGGCCAGGGTTTCGTCGATGAGCAGCCGCGGGTGCGCGTGCAGGTAAATCTCCAGCACCGCGCGGCCGGCGTCGCTCAGCACCACATACTCGGCCTTCTTGGCCCGGTCCCACACCCGCATGGCCAGGCCGCGTTCCAACAGGGGCTGCTCGGCTTTGGGGCCCACCCGTTCGGCCCGGGCGGCCGCGTCGAGCATGGCGATGACTTCGCTGCCCAGCCAGCGCCAATCGTCGGGCCAGGTTTCGGGCGCGGCCAGGCCGTGCCATTCCCGAATGACCAGGTCGCCGCCGACTTCGTCTTCGGCCTCGGCATAGGCCGCGGGGCCCTGGTGGTACAAATCCCGCAGCACCTGGGCCAGGGCCGCGCCCGAGTAGGTCAACACCCAGCGCACCGGGGTTTGCTGCCGCACCAGACCGGCGCGCTCCAGCTCGTGCAGTACGGGCTGTTCGTGGGGTTCGATTTCGGTGAAGGGCAGACGCGCGTCCTGGTCTTTGAGCAAACGCTCGAGCATGCGCGCGTGTTCCTTTCGCACAATCATGGTGACACCTCCGCTTCAAAGGGTCAATCGAGCGCGGCCAGGAGTTTGTCGACCCGCTCGGCGATGTCGATGTCGAACAGGTGAATGGTGGGCAACAGCCAGGTGACAATGTAGCGGTCGTCGCCGTCTTTGTTCTTGCCGAAATATACCAGGGTAAAGCGCCCCACGCCGGTGCGTTTGCGCAACAGGTCGTGGGCCTCGCGCAGCGCACGGCGCATCTTGTGGGGCAAATCTTCGAACGCGTACGCGCGGCCCTGTTCCCCGCGCTTTTGGATGAACTCGGTGGTCAGGCCGCTGGCGTGGAAGGCTTCGAGCAGTTTGCCAAAGCCCCGCTTTTTGAAATAGGCCAGCAGCAGTTCCGCGGCCGGCAGGCTGAAGAGCAGGGTTTCGTCGCCGTGCGCGGCCCGATAGTAAGCCCGAATGACGCCGCGCCGGTCTTCCAGGCCCACGCGAATGAGCAGTTTGGTGCCTTTGGGCAGGCTTTGCCACACTTCCTGGACTTCAAAGGTCTCGCCGGCTTCTTCGTACACATCGCCCACGGCCCGGTGGTCTTCCTCCCGGGCCACGAACACGCCGGGTTGCCCGCCCCGCAGCCCGGAAAGCAAATCGAAGCCCCAGGCTTTGAGGCTGCGCAGTTTCACTTCCATCTCCGCGGGGATTTCCCCCCATTGTTCGCGCACGAAAGTGTTCAACGCGCGCTGATGTTGACGCTGCAGCTCTTCGGCGCTCAACTTGCGCTTTTTGCGAGCCATGGACACACCTCCACATCGGTAAGATTAGGGCCGAGCCCTTTACCACCATGCCCTAAGGTTCACAGAAAAGCGTTGGTAGAATGTAAGAGGTTTGTTAGAACGCCCGGTCGCGGGCCCGGCCCACGGTATAATGCCTGCGTCATCTTTGCCAGGGAGCGTGTTATGGGATTGCTGCCCACAACGAAATCGCCCATGGGTGCGCGCTTACGCTTGCCTTTGGTGGCGCTGAATGTGTTTTTGCTGGTGGCCGCGGTGCTGGCCGGGCTGCAACGCATGGGCTGGGCCATTGCCTGGCCGCCGGTGCAGTTTGCCGCGTATCACGGCCCGCTGATGGTGGTGATGTTCTTCGGTGCGCTCATTGCTTTAGAGCGGGCCGTGGCTTTGGGACGCCTGGTCTACTACGCGGCGCCGGTGCTGCTGGCCGCGGCGGGGGTGGTGTGGCTGCTGGGCGCGCCGTTGGCCGTGGTGCAGGGTTTGGCCGTGGTCGGTGCGTTGGTCTTTGCGCTGGTGGCCTGGGCCATGGTGCGCCACCATCGCGCGCTTTACACCGAGACCATGGGCCTGGGCATCGTGACCTTTGCCGTGGGCACGGTGCTGTGGGCCTGGGGGCACCCGCTGCCGAGGGTCATCTGGTGGTGGGTGGCCTTCTTCGTGCTCACCATCGCCGGCGAGCGGCTGGAGTTGGGCCGGCTGACGGGCGCGGCGCAGCGTTACGGCCACTGGTTCCGTCGAGGGATGGTGCTCTCGGTGGTGGGGCTGCTGCTGGCCGAAGCCTGGCCCCCGGTGGGCGTGCGGGTGTATGCCTTGGGCACCTTAGCCTTGGGTCTGTGGCTGCTCAAGTATGATATCGCGCGCTTTACCATTCGCCAGCCGGGCCTGCCCCGCTTTGCGGCCGCGTGCCTGCTGAGCGGCTACTTCTGGCTGATTTTGGGCGCGGCCGTGGTGCTGGTGGTGGGCTTCGTCCAGGGCGGCTTGCTCTACGATGCGGCCCTGCACGCGGTGATGTTGGGCTTCGTGTTTGCCATGGTCTTCGGCCACGCGCCCATCATCTTCCCCGCGCTGTTGGGGCTGCCCATTCGCTTTCATCCCGCGTTGTATGCGCCCCTGGTGCTGCTGCACGGCTCGCTGCTCTGGCGCTACGCCGCGGACCTGCTGCATTCCCCCGTGGGGCGGCGTTGGGGCGGTATGCTCAACGCCATGAGCATTGCGTTATACTTTGCCATCATGGTGGTGGTGCGCGTCGCGGATGTGCTGCGCAGCCGCCGGGCGTAACCTTCCCCCGATGTGAGGGCGCATGTCCCTGTCCATCCTTTCGCCCATCCGCCATTATCAGGTGCGCACCGAGGTCTTCGAAGGGCCGCTGGATTTGCTGCTGCGCCTCATTCAGCGCATGGAGCTGGACATCACCCGGCTGGCCTTAGCGCAGATTACGGACCAGTACCTGGCCGAGGTGCGGGCCATGGAGGACCGCTCGCCCGAGGAGATGTCGGCCTTTTTGGCCGTGGCCGCGCGGCTGTTGTACATCAAATCGCAGGCGTTGTTGCCACGCCCGGCATCGGAGACGCCGGGCGACGAAGAAGAGGACCCGGGCGACGCGTTGCTGCGCCAGCTGCGGGAATATCGGCGCTACAAGCGCGCCGCGGCCTGGCTGCAAGCGCGGCGCGCCGCGGGGCTGCGCACCTGGCCACGGCAGGCTGCGCGTCCGGCGGTGGCCGTGACCCCGCGGCTGGACCTGAGCGGCCTCACGGTGGAAGACTTGCGGGCCGCGGCCCGGCGGGTGCTGTTGCCGCCTCCGGCCCGGCCCTTAGGGGTGACGCTGCAGCGCCCCCGGGTTACGGTGCGCGACAAAATTCGGGCCATCTTTGCCGCGCTGCGCCGGCGGGGACGCACTTCCTTCTTTCGTCTGCTGCGCCGCGGGCGTCGCGAAGAGGTGCCGGTGACTTTTTTGGCACTGCTGGAGCTGGTCAAGCGGCGCATCGTGCGCGCTCACCAACCCGCGCTGTTCGCCGACATCGAAGTCGAGGCTGCCGGGCCTTTGCCCGAGCACACCGATTTGCCGACCGAGTTCGACTGAACCCTTGTGAGGAGGTGTTGTCATGCCCCGTTTCGTGGACCTTTCGGCCCCCATTGCGCCCTCGCCGCCCGAAACGCCGCCCTTCTTGAAAATCGAAATCGAATATCACGACCATAAGGCCGGTGCAGCCCAGGCCCAGGCCCTGCTCAAAATTCCGCCCACGGTCTTTCGCAACCAGGAAGGCTGGGCCACGGAAACCATCACCCGCCTGGGCACCCACGACACCACCCATGTGGACGCGCCGTATCACTACAACAGCACCATCCAGGGCCAACCCGCGCCCACCATCGACGAGCTGCCCCTGGAATGGTTCTTCCAGGACGGCGTGGTGCTCGACATGACCCACAAGGCCGACGGGGACCCCATCACGGTGGAAGATATTGAGCAGGAACTGGCGCGCATTGGCTATCGGCTCAAGCCCCTGGACATTGTGCTCATGCGCACGGGCCGGGACCGGTACTACAACGCGCCGGACTACATCTTCCGCGGGCCGGGGGTCACGGCCGAGGCCACCAAATGGCTCTACGAGCAGGGCATTCGGGTCATGGGCATCGACGCCTGGGGCTGGGATGAGCCCCTGGACCGCCAGGCCCGCAAGGCCCTCATGGCCGGGGGCAAGCCGGGCATCTTTTGGGCCGCACACCAGGTGGATTTGCCGTACGCGCAAATCGAGCGGCTGGTCAACTTGGGCCAGCTGCCGCCCTTTGGCTTCAAAGTGGCCTGCTTCCCGCTGAAGATACACCGGGGCAGCGCGGGCCCGGCCCGGGTGGTGGCCATTTTGCCCGACGAAGGGTAACGCAACCCGCGGGGCCGGTGCAGCCAACCGGCCCCGCGGCTTCCCACGGCCCAACCGGAGGTGTTCCCCATGAGCCCCAACCAGGCCCAACCCCCCACAGGTTTGAGCATCACCGAAAGCCGTTTTCGGGTGCATGTGCCCACCCGCCACAATCAGCGTTTGCAGCAGGTGATGGCCGCGGTGGAAGCCGACGCGGAACTCTATGCCCTGTGGGTGGCGCAAAATGTCAACGCGGTCACTCGTTTGGGCATGTCGGACCACGGGCCGGTGCATGTGCATCTGGTGGCCAATCTGGCGCTGCACCTGCTGCGTTTGCTCGTGAAGCGGGGGGTGCAACCCTCGGCGGTGCTGCATCACGGCTTAGCGCCCGACGACGCGGAGGTCATCGTCACTTTGGCCGCGCTGCTGCATGATGTGGGCATGAGCATTCACCGCATCAACCACGAGGAGTATAGCCTCATCATCGCCGACCGCAAGCTGCCCGGCCTGCTGGCCCCGGCTTACCCCGAGCCGGACCGCCGGGCCCTGGTGCAGTCGGACATTTTGCACGCCATCATCTCGCATCGCAAAGGCGGCAAGCCCCTCACTTTGGAAGCCGGCATCGTGCGGGTAGCCGACGCCTTAGACATGGCCAAGGGCCGCTCGCGCATTCCCTTCGAACGGGGGGAGGTGAACATTCATTCGGTTTCGGCCATGGCCATTGAGGATGTGAAAATCGAGGAAGGCGAGGACAAACCCATTCGGGTGCACATCTGGCTGCGCAATTCCGCGGGCATCTTTCAGGTGGATTCGCTGCTCAAGGAAAAGCTGCGCGGCTCGGGCATCGAGCCGTATGTGGAGGTGCTGGCCGAGACCCTGGGCCAGGAAGAGCCGTTGGTGCGCACTTTTCGCTTTTGAGGCCTGGGGAAGGAAACCGCGGATGAAAAAGAGCAGGAAGCGGTCAGCAGGGAGCAGTGGGCGCGGCGGTAGGGGCGACCCGGTTGGTCGCCCGCCGCGGTAGGGGCGCAGCGTGCGGCGCCGGAGAGGGCATGCAACCGCGGATGGATGCGGATAAACGCGGATGAACGATAGCAGTCAGCAGTCAGCGGTCAGCAGTCAGCAGTCAGCAGTCAGCAGGGAGCGCGGTGGGGCGCAGCGTGCTGCGCCCAGCCCGGTAGGAGGGACCGGCTGGTCGCCTGGCCCTTTGGAATGCGGCGACCTGGCGCTGCTTGGGTAGGCAGCGCCTGCGCGGCCAGGCGGTTCCAAATCCCCCTCCCCCTGCGCGCGGCCCTGGCCCTTCGCGGCGGCCAAGTTTCCCCTCCCCTACGAGGGGAGGGGGTTCGGGGGAGGGGTTTACAGGCATGCAACCGCGGATGAACGGCAGCGGTGAGTAGGCGGTAGTCAGCAGTCAACAAGGCCGCCAACCACCACTAACTACCAACCACCAACCACCAACCTCCCCTTTTTACCCCAGCACCTGGGCCGCAAGGTCGATTTGGTGCGCAATGTAAACCAGCCGACCGGCTTCGATTTGCGCCAGGCGCTGGCGCCGCCAGGCTTCCAGGGCCGCGGCCGGCACTTGCGGGTCGTCGCGCAGGGCCTGATGCACGGTTTCCACGATATGGCGCAGAAAGTGGGCCTCGTGGGCCGGGTAGCGCCCGCCTTGCGGATAGACCACCCAGTCGGAGCTGCCCACGGCCAGCAGCGGAAGGCCGCGCGCGCTCAGCCCGGCCAGCAGAACGCGGCCCGTGTGCGCGCCGGGCATGTGGTGCGGGCCATGCCAGCGTTGCATGGTGGCGTGATAGCGCTGCATCAGGTGCGCTTCGGTCGCCGCGTCGTCCACGGGCCAAAAGTGGGTTCCGCCGTCGAAGTTGAGGGTGAACCACAGCCGCGCGCCCCGGGCCCGGGGCAGCAGGGCATCGAGCAGGGGCTGCACGGGCACCAGGTCCACGAACGCGTGGGCCAGGACCAGGTTCCACCCCCCATGGGCCGCTTCCAGAAAGGCGAACACATCCGCGGTGTGCCAGGCCACGGTGAGATGGACGCCGGGCAGTTCGCAGACCCATTCGGAGCCTGCTTCCCGAAAAACGCCGCCCTGGGCGCGCGTCCAGCGAGCCAGCCGCTGCCGGGCCACGGCGCGCAGCCCAGGGTCGCGTTCCACCGCGGTGTAATGCACCTGTGGGGGCAGCAGCCCCCAGCGCCACAGACGTTGCAGCATGGTGCCCACCCCCGCGCCCAGTTCCAGCACCCGCAGCCCGGGCCGCTCGGTCAGCCCTTGCCACGCGGCCTGGGTCACCCTGGGGTGCAGGGCCCGGTCGTCGATGGCGACTTTGGATTCCAGATACGCGGCGAAAGGGGAAGTTGCCTTCATGGACGGCCTCACATCCACGGGATGTCGCGGCCCCGCGGGGATATTGCCGCGGGGCCGTCGCGCAATCGGGTACAAACGAGGTGTGGCCGTCCCTTGGGGTGGGTGGCAGGGGAAAACGCGCGCCTCAGAGGACCTGCCCGCGGAAGGCCTGGCGGGCCAAATAGCGGCCCTGCCCGGCCTGGCCGAGCCATTCGCCGTGGTCGACGATGAGCCGCCCGCGCAGGAAAACCTGCACCGGGAAGCCCGTGAGTTCCCAACCTTCATAAAGATTGTAATCGGTGCGGTGCTGGGCCACTTGCACGCCGTAGGTCACCTGGAGGTCCGGGTCCCACACCACCACATCCGCGTCCGCGCCCGGCGCGAGCACGCCTTTGCGGGGGTAAAGGCCGAAGATTTTGGCCGGATTGGTGGCGGTGAGGGCTACGAATTGCTGGGGCGTCAGGCGGCCTTCCACCACGCCTTTGGTCCACAGCACGGGCAGGCGGTCGCCCACGCCGGGCACGCCGTTGGGAATTTTGGTGAAGTCGTCCTTGCCCAGCTCTTTACCGGGAATGGCCACCGGCTGGCCTTCGTACTCGATGGGCCGGGTGCCGTCGAAGAAGAAGGGGCAATGGTCCGTGCCCACGGTTTGCAGCACGCCCAGCTCCAGCCCGCGCCACAGGCCGGCGTTGTCTGCGGGGGTGCGCATCGGCGGGGAGCAAATCCACTTGGCGCCGTCGGGTCGGGCCAGGTGTTCCTCGGTGAAGAAGAGATATTGGGGGCAAGTTTCGCCCATCACGGGCAGGCCCTTTTCGCGCGCATAGCGCAGCACATCCACCTCGCCGGCGGTGTTCATGTGCACAATGTAAAGGGGCGCCTGGGCCTGTTGGGCCAGGGCGGCGCCCCGCAGCGCGGCTTCCACCGCGCCCCAGGCCGGGCGGGTGCGCGCGTGCCACACGGGTTCGGTATGGCCCTGGGCCAGGGCCTCTTCCACCAGCACCTCGATGACATCCCCGTTCTCCGCGTGCAGCATGGTCAGCAGGCCCAGCTCTCGCGCCCGGCGCAGGGCCTGAAAAATTTCCCCGTCCTGCAGCCGCAAACGCCCGTTGTAGGCCATGAAGACCTTGATGCTGGTAATGCCCATCTCAGGCAGGCGGGCCATTTCGTCCCGAATGGCGTCGTCCCAGCGGGTGATGTTCATGTGCAGGCCGTAATCCACCGCCACCTTGGGGTCGGCCTTGGCCTTCCAGGCCTGCACCGAAGCCGTCAGGGTGGGGTGGTCCAAGGGCACGAAGTCCAGCACTGTGGTCGTGCCGCCGAACGCAGCCGCTTTGGTGCCCGTGTAGTGGTCGTCGGACGACACGGTGCCGAACATGGGCAGGTCCAGATGCACATGGGGGTCGACGCCCCCGGGCAGAATGAACTTGCCGCGCACATCGAGCACCTGCGCGTCGGGGGCCACCAAATCGCGTCCGATGGCCGCGATGCGCTCGCCCGCGATGAGCAGGTCGGCGGCGAACATGTCGCTGGCGGTAATCAAAGTGCCGCCGCGCAGCAGGGTTTTGTGGGTCATGGGGAACCTCCTCCGGTAAGGGCCGTGGGGTGTCGCGAGGGGGTTGTCTGCTCGTCGCGCCCGCGGGGGTGGGCCAGGCCGCGCACCAGCCGGGGAATGAGCCCCGGCCCCTGGTAGACCAGGCCGGTGAGCACCTGCACCAGTTGCGCGCCGGCGTCGAGTTTTTCGCGCGCGTCTTGCAGGCTCATGATGCCGCCCACGCCGATGATGGGCACCCGGCCCTCGGTGAGGCGGGCCAGGCGGGCGATGAGGCGGGTGCTGAGCTCCCGCAGGGGCGCGCCGCTCAGGCCGCCGGGCACTTGCTGCCAGCGGGGTTCCAGCCCGGGCCGCCGGGTGGTGGTGTTGGTGGCAATGAAGCCGTCCGCGCCGCCCAGCAGCGCGCCTTCCACCGTGCTTTCCAGCTGGCCGGGGGTCTCGAAGTCGGGGGCCAATTTGACGAACACGGGCAGGGGCCGCGCGCCGCCCGTTTGGGCCTGCCACGCGCTGCGGGTTTCCACCACCGCGCGCACCAGATGGCGCACCGCGCGGCGGTTTTGCAGCTCCCGAAAATTCTCCATGTTGGGGCAGCTCACATTGACCACCAGATAATCGGCCAGGGGGGCGAAGATGCGGGTGAGCAGGATGTAATCCACGACCGCGCGCGCGTTGGGCGTGGCGTGGTTCTTGCCCAGGTTGACGCCCAGCACCAGGCCCGGGGGGCGTTCCGCCTGCAGCTGGCGCAGCACAAAGGCCGCGCCCCGGCTGGGAAAGCCCAAATAGTTGATGAGGGCCCGCTGTTGGGGAACCCGCCACATGCGCGGGCGGGGGTTGCCCGGTTGGGCCCGGGGGGTGACGGTGCCGATTTCGATGTGGCCAAAGCCCAACACGGCCAGCCCGCGCCAGGCCAGGCCATCCTTGTCGTAGCCCGCGGCCAGCCCCACCCGGTTGGGGAACTGCAGCCCGGCCACCTGCACCGGGTCGGCGGGCAGGTCGGTCGCGCCCACCGCGCGGCGCACCCAGGCGGCCAGCCAGGGCCAGCGGCCCACCGCGCGCCAGAAGCGCAGAGCCCCGTGATGCGCGGTTTCGGGGTCGAGGCGTTGAAGCAGGGGCCAGAGAGCGCGATAGAACGACGGCATGGGCACCTCACGGCGCGGGGGTGGGGGGCAGGGGCAGCGCGGGCAGCTGCGTATCGGCCGCGACGCCCAGCGCGTCGCATTTGGTGGCCTTTTCGCCGGTGAGGGCCACCATCCAGGTGGAACCGGGCCGCACCGCGGCGCACGGAAGGCGCAAAAGCAGGCGGCCTTGTTCGTCGACGGTTCCCGTGTAACCGACGATGGTGCTGGTTTTGACCCAACGGCCCTGATAGATGCGCTCGGGCCAGGTGCGCAGCTCGCCCGTGCCGGGCACCCACAGGAAGTTGAAGCTCACATAGGCGATGTTGTCGAAGAACCAGGTGGGGTTGGGCGGCCGACGCAGTGGGGCTTCGGGGTGGTAGAACTCCACGCCGCCGCTGAAGCGGGTGGAACCGACGGGCTCGGCCGGCAAAATGACGACCTCGAAGAAGCATTGTTCGCTTTCGGGGTCCGTGACGGCTTGCATGGCCGCGTGCCACAGGTCGAGGGCCGGGGGCAGCATATACAGCGCCGGCTTGCCCGTGGAGCAGTAGATGGGGTCGTGCAGCGTATCGGTGGCGCCCACCGCGTTGGGCCCGAGGGTGGGAGTGGGCCGGGGCGTGGGGGTGGGCGACGGCGTGGGGCTGGGCGTGGCCGTGGGCTGTGGGGTGGGGCTGGGGGTGGGTGTGGGCCCGGGGGTGGGCGTGGCCGCGCGCGTGGTCCGCGTCGCAGGGGCGGGGATGGTCGTGGGCGTGGGGGTGGCGCGCGCACAGGCGCCGAGGGTGAGGATGAGCCCCGCCACAACCACGGAAACAAGGTGCTGCGCAAACGACATGACCATCTCCCAGCCAAAGGTGCGCCTTCATTATAGCACTTCGCTGCAGGTGCGCGGCAGCGCGGCCGCGGGATGAAACCGCGGATGAAGAGAGCAGAGAGCGCCCAGCAGGGAGCGGTGAGCGCGGTCAGGGCGCAGGCGGTGCGCCCAGGAAGGGAACCGCGGATGCTCGCGGATAACCGCGGATTAGGCGAAAAAACACGGATGAACACCGATAAACACGGAAGAATACCGTGAAATGGTAGCGGCGATCCTACAGGTCGTCCGGCGTTTTGGAATGCAGCGACCTGGTGCCGCTTTCCTTACTGACCTGCTACCTGCCCACCTCCAACCACCAACCTCCAACTTCCAACCTCCAACCTCCAACCTCCAACTTCCAACTTCCCCCCTTCCCTGCGGCTTGACGCCGCGCGCGGCTTGTGTTACCATAAAAGCCGAAAATTATCGCGCATCTCATCCCCCTATAGCCCAAAAGGCTCGGCTTGTCCGAGGCGAGGAGGTTTTATGAACCAGCGGCGCATTTTTCTGTTGGCTTTGGCCGTGTTCCTCATGGTCGCGCTGGCGTGCACCCGCTCGGCCAGTGGGCCCATGCCCCAGGTGAGCGGAGCCGAACAGCCGGCGGGCCTGCCCACGCAAGTGGTGTTGCAGCAAGAAGGCCAGCCCGCGGAGCCGGCCGTGGCCCAGGCCACCCCCACGCCCATGGCCCCGCCCCCGACGCCTGTGCCGCCCACGCCGGTTCCCCCGCAGCCCACGCCCGTGCCGCCCCAGCCCACTCCCATACCGCCTACGGCTACGCCGGTTCCGCCCACCGCGCCCCCGGCCGCCGGCGAGCACACCGTGCCCAGCGAATATGTGCTGCGGGCCGGGGAGTTCCCCTATTGCATCGCGCGGCGCTTCAACATCCATCCCGATGACCTGCTGGCCGCCAACGGCATCAGCCCCTGGCAATATTACTTCGCCCCGGGCACCCGGCTGCGCATCCCGCAAAACGCCCGGCCCTTCACCGACTTTGCCCCCCGGGCGCTGCAACCTCACCCCACCACCTACACAGTGCACGGCTCCAACGAAACCCTTTACAGCATCGCCTGCAAGTTCGGCGATGTGTGGCCCGAAGACATTGCCGCGGCCAACGGCTTGCCGCTGAACGACGCGCCGCTGCCCGTGGGCACGGTCCTGCACATTCCGTAAAGCCACGCATTTGCAACGCCGCCGCGGGCCGCGCTGGCCGAGGCCCGCGGCCCGGCCCTGTGGAGGACGCGTATGCCGTTGCCCGTCCAACGCACCGAGGTGGTCTTCACCGGACGGGTCTTCCGCGTGCGCCGCGATTGGGTGCAAACCCCGGCCGGGCGGGTGGTGCCGTGGGATGTGGTGGAACACCACGGCGCGGTGACCATCGTGCCCGTGGACGCGGAAGGCCGGGTGTGGTTCGTGCGCCAGTATCGCCACGCGGTGGGGGAGACTTTGCTGGAATTCCCGGCCGGCACCCTGGAACCCGACGAGGAACCCCTGGCCTGCGCCCGCCGTGAGCTGGCCGAGGAAATCGGCCGCGCGGCGCGGCGCTGGACCCGGCTGGGCGCTTTCTACCTGGCGCCGGGGTACTCTTCCGAGCGCATGGTGGTCTTCTTGGCCCAGGACCTCTACCCCGCCCAGGGGGAACTGGACGCAGACGAGATTTTGCGGCCCGAGCGTTACCCTTTGCAGCAAGTCGCCCGCTGGATGACCGAAGGCCGCATTCGGGACGCCAAAACCCTGGCCGCCTGGACGCTGGCCCGGCCTCATTTGGGGCTGTGAGCGCACCTGTAACCCCGGCCCACGCCGGTTCCCCATGCCCCGCGTGCAGGGCCGGGCCCTTGGGGAGGGCACCATGAGCATTCACTTTGGAACCGACGGTTGGCGCGCGGTCATTTCCGAGACTTTCACTTTTCACAACCTGCGGCTGGTCTCACAGGCCATTGCCGATGCCTTGCAAGACAGCGCCCCGGACCCGGCCCGGGTGGTGGTGGGCTTCGACACCCGCTTTTTGTCGGACCGCTACGCCCGGGAAGTGGCCCGGGTGCTGGCGGCCAACGGCTTCGAGGTGCTGCTCACCCGCACCGATACGCCCACGCCCGTGGTTTCGTACGCGGTCAAAGCCCAACAAGCGGTCGCGGGGGTGATGATTACGGCTTCGCACAACCCGCCCCGCTACAACGGCGTGAAGCTCAAGGCCGCGTATGGCGGCCCCGCGCCCAAGGCCCTCACCCGGCAGGTGGAAGCCGCGCTGCTGGACAACGAACGCCGGGCCCGGGGGCCCAATTTGATGGATTTCGAGCAAGCCCAGGCCCAGGGGCACATTCGGGGCTTCGACCCGCTGCCCGCGTATGAGGCGCATGTGCGCACGCTGCTGGATTTCGACGCGCTGGCCGAGGCCGATTTCCCCGTGGTGGTCGATGCCATGTACGGCGCGGGGCGGGGAGTGTTCCCTCATTTGTTGCGCAGCAGCCCCATCGAGGTGCATGAAATTCGCGGGGAGCGCAACCCGGGCTTCGGCGGCATTCACCCCGAGCCCATTCCCAAGTATTTGCACGCGCTGTTCGCCGCGCTGGCCCATGGCCTGGGTCGGGTGGGCCTGGCCACCGACGGCGACGCGGACCGCATCGCCGCGGTGGACGAGAAGGGCCGTTTCGTGGACCCGCACCGCATTCTGGCCCTGGCCGCGGATTACCTGGCCGGGCACAAAGGCTGGCGCGGCGCGCTGGTGCGCACGGTTTCCACCACCCGCATGATGGACCGCCTGGGGAGGTTGTATGACCTGCCGGTGCACGAGACGCCTGTGGGCTTTGACCACATCGCCGCGTATATGTTGGAAACCGAGGTGCTGGTGGGCGGCGAAGAATCGGGCGGCATGTCGGTGCGCGGGCACATCCCCGAGGGGGATGGGGTGCTCATGGGCCTGCTGCTGCTGGAAATGATGGCCGTGCGGGGCGCGGCCCTGGCCGACTTGGTGGACGATTTGCTGGCCCGGGTGGGGCCTGCGCATTATCGCCGGGTGGATTTGCGTTTGCGCCGCGCGGTGGACAAGGCCGCGCTCACCCGCCGGTTGGCCGAAGAGGCCCCCGCGACCTTGGGCGGCGAACCGGTGGTGGAAGTCAACACCCGCGACGGCTGCAAGTATGTGCTGGCCGACGATTCGTGGCTGCTCATTCGGCCTTCGGGCACCGAACCGGTGTTGCGGGTGTATGCCGAGGCCCGCAGCCCGGCCATGCTCGAGGCGCTGCTGGCTCACGGACGGGCCGTGGCCGAAAGCCTGCTATAGCGTGGGGGCCGTGGGGGAAAAGGGCCGTCGGCGTTGCGCTTGGCTCGCCGCTCCCTGCTCCCTCTCGGCTCCCTGCTTTCTGCGTTCCAGGAGGTGTGTGGTGAAAGCCGTGTTTTTGCGTCGTCATGGCGGGCCCGAAGTGCTGGAATATGGCGAAGTGCCCACGCCCGAGCCCGGGCCGGGCGAGGTGCGGGTGCGGCTGCACTATGCCGCGCTCAACCGGCTGGATTTGTGGGTGCGGGAAGGCTGGCCCGGGCTCAAGTTGCGCTATCCGCACATTTTGGGCGCGGACGGCGCGGGGGTGGTCGACGCGGTGGGACCGGGGGTAGACCCGGCCTGGGTGGGCCGGCGGGTGGTACTCAACCCCAACATCGGCTGCGGGCGCTGCGCGTATTGCCTGGCCGGGCAAGACAACATGTGCGACCACTGGCAGCTGCTGGGCGAAACCCGCAGCGGCACTTACGCCGAGGCCGTGGTGGTGCCCGAGCGCAATGTGCTGCCCGTGCCCGAGGGGTTTCCGCTGGAACAGGCCGCGGCCGCGGCGCTGGTGTATCAGACCGCCTGGCACTCCCTCGTCAGCCGGGGCGGGCTGCGGCCCGGCGAGTGGGTGCTGGTGGTGGGCGCGTCGGGCGGGGTGAACACGGCCAGCATCCAAATCGCCAAACTGGCCGGCGCGACGGTGGTCGTGGTGGGCTCCAACGCCCGCAAGCTGGAACTGGCCCGGACCTTGGGCGCGGATTACCTCATCGACCGCTCCCAAACCCCGGCCTGGCACCGGGAAGTGCGGCGCATCACGGGCAACCGCGGGGTGGATGTGGTGGTGGACAATGTGGGCACCACTTTCCCGCTGAGCTTCAAGGCCGCGCGCAAAGGGGGGCGCATTTTGACCGTGGGCAATACTGGCGGCCCGCGCTTTGAAATCGACAACCGCTTCATCTTCGGCAAGCACCTGAGCCTCATCGGCTCCACCATGTCGCCCCAGCAGGACTTTCGCACGGTGATGGGGCTGGTGTTCGCCGGCCGGCTGCGGGTAGTCATCGACCGCATTTTCCCCCTGGCCGAGGCCCGGGCCGCGCAGGAACACCTGGCCCAGGGCGCGCAGCTGGGCAAGGTGGTGTTGCGGGTGCGCTGAGGGGTGTGACTGCTGTTTCGGAGGGGATTGGTGCGCGGCGACCCAACGCCGCAATGCGTATAGTCATAGATAGGGGCCACGGGCCTCACCGATAGACCGACCCAGGCCCATAGTCGGGGGCTTGGCTTCTTCCTACATTGGGCCCGGCGCGTTCACTGGATGCCGCCCACCTTTGTCACCTCCTCCCCCGGGGGGAGGGGGAGCAGCGCGGTGCCGCGGCCGCGGCGGGTTTGCCAGGCCGCGGCGTCAACGCGCACGGCCTTGGCCGCATGACGGCGCAGGAAGAGCGTCACCCGCGTGGCGTCCTTCTCCCGCGCCCGCACGGCCAGCGCGGCCACCAGGCGCGCTTTTTGCGGCACAGGCCAGGCCGTCACCCCCGCGCCGTGGCGCTTTTGCCGGGGGAAGTCTTCCCATGGCACGCGCTTGCCCCGGCCCACGGAGGTGACCAGCAGCACGCCCGTGCGCTCGGGCCGGGCCGTGACCACCGCGGCCACCACCGCATCGTCGGCAGCCAGCTTGATGCCGGCCACGCCCCCCGCGGCCAACCCCTGGGGCCGCACTTCGGCCACGGCAAAGCGGATGCCTTTGCCCCCGCGTGTGAACAGCATCACTTCGCCGTCCCGGCGCGCGTCTAAGGCTGCCACCACCCGGTCGCCGGCGCTCAGGCGCATGAGCGCGAAGGGCCGGCTGCCCGGGCCGGGCAGGGCTTCCCAGGCGGTGGCTTTCACCCGGCCCCCCGCGGTGACGGTGAGCACCACCCGGGACGCGGCTTCCTCCTCCGGGGGCACGGGTAGCAACCCGGCTAAGGGGCCGGTTCCCCCCACCAGCCCGTGGGCCGGGGTCTCGGCTTCGGGCAGGGCTGCAACCGCGTGCATGGCCGCGGTGCCGTCTTCCCCCACGGCCAGCACCGCGCCCTCGGGCCGCGCCTGCACGGCCCAGGCCACGGCCTCCCGGCCCCAGGTTTTGGGTTTGCCCCCCGCGGGCAGGCGGGCCAGGCGGCCCTGGGCGTCGGCCACGACCCACACGGGCCCGGTCGCATCCGCGTGGGCGCGCAGGCGGGTGCGCCGCGGGTCGCCGTAGCGGGCTTTGAGGGCCAGCAGCTCCTGGGCCACGGCTTCCCGCAGGGCCGCGGGCGAGGCCAGTAATTTTTCCAGCTCCCGAATGCGCTTTTTGACGGCCTTGTGCTCGTCTTCCAGCTTCTTGCGCTCCAGCGCGGCCAAGCGGCGCAAGGGCATGTCGAGAATGGCCTGGGCCTGGTCGGGGCTGAGCTTGAAGCGCTTGCGCAGGTTGGCCCGGGCCGTGTCGACCCGCCGGGAGCGGCGAATGATGGCGATGACCTCGTCCAGGTGGGCCAGGGCCAGCAGCAGGCCTTCGAGAATGTGACGGCGGTGGCGCAGGGTTTCCAGCTCATGGGCGCTGCGCCGGCGCACCACTTCCAGGCGGTGTTCCAGATACACCCGCAGCATTTGCTTGAGGGAAAGCACCCGGGGCGCGGCGTCGACCAGGGCCAGCAGCATGATGCTGTAGGTGATTTCCAGCGCGGTCAGGCGGAAGAGGTCTTCGAGCACTTGCTGCGGGTTGGCGCCTTTGGCCAGCACCAACACCACCCGGATGCCGCGACGGTCGCTTTCGTCGCGCAAATCGGCCAGGCCCTGGAGTTTGCCGTTGCGCACCAGGTGGGCCACTTGCTCAATCCAGCGGGCTTTGTTGACGGTGTAGGGCAGTTCGGTCACCACCCACTGCTGGCGGCCGCGGCCCGGGGTTTCCAGGTGCGCCCGGCCCCGCACTCGAATGCGCCCGCGGCCGGTGCTATAGGCAGTCCGCAGGCCTTCGTCGTCGACAATTTCGCCGCCGGTGGGGAAGTCGGGCCCGGGCAGGCGCTGCATGAGGTCGGCTAAAGTAATGTCTTCCCATTGCTCCCAGCGGCGCAGCACATACACCAGCGCGTCGACCACTTCGCCCAAGTTGTGCGGGGGAATGTTGGTAGCCATGCCCACCGCGATGCCCGTGGAGCCGTTGACCAGCAGGTTGGGCAGGGCCGCCGGCAGCATCGTGGGCTCTTCGAGACTGGCGTCGAAGTTGGGAACCCAATCGACCGTGGCCCGGCTCAGGTCGCGCAGCAATTCCATGGCCGCGGGGCTCAGGCGGGCCTCGGTGTAGCGCATGGCCGCCGGCGGGTCGCCATCGATGGAGCCGAAATTGCCCTGCCCATCCACCAGGGGGTAGCGCATGGAAAAGGGCTGCGCCAGGCGGGCCAGGGCCTCGTATACGGCCTGGTCGCCGTGGGGGTGGAATTTGCCCAGCACCTCGCCCACGATGCGCGCGCTTTTGCGGTGGGGTTTGTCGGGCGTGAGGCCCATTTGGTGCATGGCATACAGCAACCGGCGCTGCACCGGTTTGAGGCCATCGCGCGCGTCGGGCAGGGCCCGAGCCACGATGACGCTCATGGCGTAGTCCAGATAGGCCTGCTGCATTTCGTGGACGATGTCCACCGGAATGACACGAGCCGTTGTCGTGGGCATGGTCGAACCTCGGAGCCAGGGGATGGGGGAGGGGGAGCAGGGGGAAGGGCTTCAGGCCGGGGCCGTGCCGCGGGGCCTGTGGGCCATCGGTTACTGCGCCATTTGTGCCAGCCACTGTCTCAGATACGGCTGGGCGAAGAGGGCCGGGGTGCCGCCCGTGTGCCAGAAGAGCACCGGGCCGGTGGTGGGCAGGGCGCGTTCCCGGGCCAGGCCCAGCAGCCCGGCCAGGCCGCGGCCCGTATAGACCGGGTCCACCAGCAGGCCTTCGCGGCGCGCGGCCAGGCGCATGGCCTCGGCTTCGGCCGCGGTGAAAACGCCGTAGCCGGGCCTGGCCCAGACGTCGTGCACTTCGACCTCGGTCGGGTGCACCCGCTCCCGTCGGCCCCACAGGGCCAGGGTCTGACTGGCCAGCTCGGCCACGCGTTCGGCCAGGGCGGGCCGCGGTTCGTCGACGCTGATGCCCACGATGCGGCCCCGGTAGCCCAAGACGCGCGCGCCGGCCACCAGCCCGGCCTGGGTGCCGCCCGACGAAGAAGCCAGCACGATGGCCGCGGGGGGCGTAGGCATTTGCGCCAGGGCTTCGGCCAGGGCCCGGGCATAGGCCGACGCGCCCAAGGGGTTGGAGCCGCCATAGGGGATGAGATAAGGGCGTCGGCCCTGGTCGCGCAAGGCTTCCACCGTGGCGCGCAGGGCCTGGTCCCGCTGGGCGCGGTCGGTCCACACCACCTGCGCGCCGAAGAGCGCATCCAGGGCCAGGTTCCCACTGCCGCGGGCCGGTTCGGTCGGTTCCCCCGCCAGCACCAGCACGGCCTGCAGACCCAGCCGGGCCGCCGCGGCCGCAGTTTGGCGACAATGGTTCGATTGCACCGCGCCGGCGGTGACCACGGTATCGGCGTGTTGGGCCTGGGCCTCGGCCAGCAGAAATTCCAGCTTGCGGGTTTTGTTGCCGCCAAAGGCCAGGCCGGTGAGGTCGTCGCGTTTGACCCACAGCTCCAGGCCCAGCTCGCGACCCAGGCGGGGCAGGGGGTGAACCGGCGTGGGGCCGGGTATCAGGGCCAGGCGAGGCAGGTGTTCCCAGGGGGTGGTCATGGCGTCCTCCGGGTCAGGGCCACCATATGTAGAGCAGGGTGGGGGAAGGCCCCAGGGGCTCGGGCCACGGGGTCAGGGCCGTGGCCAGGGGGTTCCCCGTCGAGGGCGCCGCGCCCCGCAGCAGCGCGGCCAGGGGCGAATAGCCGGGGTAGTACCGCACCACTCGCGGGGTGCCGGCGATATGCCCCATTTTGGCGGCTTTGGCGATGGCGTCGTCTTCGTAGCCCAGGGCGTCGATGAGGCCTTTTTCCAGCGCTACGGGGGCCAGAAAGACGCGGCCGTCGGCCACTTCTTGCACCTGGGCCATGGAAAGGTCGCGATTTTCGGCCACCACTTCCATGAAGTGCTGGTGCACCTGGGTCATCAGGTTTTGCAGGTAGGCCCGTTCCTCGGGCTTGAGGCCGCGGTAGATGCTGCCCATGTCTTTGGCTTCGCCGGCGGTGATGACCTGGGCCTCGACGCCGATTTTTTCCATGAGCCCCTGGGCGTTGAGGAACACGGCGATGACGCCGATGGAGCCGGTGAGGGTGTTGGGCGTGGCGATGATGCTATCGCCGGCCAGGCTGATGTAATAGCCGCCCGAGGCCGCGACTTCGTCCATGTAGATGATGAGGGGCTTGTCGACCTGGGCCAAGGCCTGGTAGATGCGGTCGCTGGCCACTACGCTGCCGCCGGGGCTGTTGATGTGCAGCACGATGGCCTTGACCTGGGGGTCGTCTTCCAACCGCCGCACTAAGGGGATGATGTCGTCCGCGGCGGCCACCGCGGTGGGCGTGGGGCCGCTTTGGCTGGCGCTGACGATGGGCCCGGTGACCTGCACGATGGCCACGGTGGGGCCGGTGGGCGGGCCCGAAACATGCTCGCTGTAGACCTGGGGCGCGACGGCCGCGGCTCCGGCCATGCCCGCGGAGCTGCTGAGGGCCAGCCCGGCAAAGCACGAGAACGCGATGAGGCTGAGGCCGCAGGCGGGCAGCAAAAAGCCCAGGGCCACGCCCAGCAAGGTCCAGCGGGCGATGGCCGTGCCGCCGGTTCCTGCGGCGGGAGCCGGGCGGGAACGCGGAGCCGGGCGGGGGGTGGGCGATGGCGGCGTGGGCGCAGTCATGGGCGTTCCTCCGAAGGCGACAAGGCATGGATGGCGTAAGGCAGCGGCTTCATCTTATCACATTTCATCAGGGGGAAGGTGCGGCGCGGCGTGGGGCGCTTCGGCGGGCGAATGCGCGTCGTCTTGCCGGGCCTGCTGCTCCATTTCCACCAGCACCTGCACCAGGGCCTCCAGGGCTACTTTTTGCTTGCGATAGAGCTCGGCCTCCGAAAGGGCCAGGCGGCGGGCCACTTCGCGGCCCTTGTGCCCCTGGAGGAATTTCAGGTCCAGGATGTTGTAAAGCAGCCACTCCGCGGTGAAGCGGCGTTCGCCCGCGGGGCGCAGGCGTTCGACCGCGGCCCGCAGCACATCGCGCAGCGCGTGCACGGGGTGCTCGTAGCCCTGGGCTTCGCGCACTTGTTGCACAATGCGCCACTTGAGCAGGGGGCTGCGGCTGAGCTTGGGGCCGCCCCAGTAGTGGCGCAGCGCATCGCGCACCCATTGGGCCAGCTCGGGCTCGGGGGGAAGGTCCTCCAGGGGGGCCAGGACGCGCTCCTGGTCGTAGCGGGCCGCGGCGCGCAGCCGGGCCAGGGCCTGGGCGCGCGGGGGCGCGGCTTCCAGGGCCTGCAACAGGCGACGACCCCGCTGCCATTCGGCCAGGGCCCAGGTCATGCGTTCCAGCAAGGGCTGCAGCGCGGCCCATTGGCCGGCATCGGGCCGAGTGGCGGTGCCCGCGGGGCGGTGTATGCCCACCACACCCCACAGCCGGGCCTCGGGCCCCGGCCCCCGCAGGGGGAAGACCCACCAGCCGTCCCAGGCGAAGCCCTGGGGGCGGGCAGCGGCTTCGTTGGCCTGGGCCCAGGCGTGCAACACCGCATCGTGGGGCAACGCGTCCACCGTGCCGCTCAGCACCCACTGTCGCACCTGGCCGTCTTCCACCAGGGCCACCCACGCGGCCGGAACCTGCAGGCGGTCACACGCCGCGGCCAGCAGGGCTTCCAACAGCTGGTGCACATCCCGGTCCGTGAACAGGTTTTGCTGCAACCGCCACAGGCGCACCCATTGGGGGCCTTCTTTCCAGCCCAGCACCCAGCCCTCCCACCAGGGGATGAACACATCCCACAGGTGCTGGATGAGCAGCAGGGCGAGCACCATGGTGACCGGCACCAACCAGGGGTAAGCCGCCCCCCAGCGGGCCTGGCTCCAGCGGCGCACCGCGGTGGTGAGGCCCAGCACCACAATGGCCGTGGCCGGGCCGCGGGCCAGCCAGCGCATGAGGCGCATTTGCACCCAGCGGTCGGGCAGAGGCGCGTCGAAGAAGGCCACCGCGTAGGCCATGAGCACCAGCAGCAGCGTCACGGCCATGTGGATGAGCAGCGCTAAGAGCCAAAACGCGGCTTCCCAGCCGTTGCCCGTGGGAAAGCCCAGGGTGAGGTAGGGGAAGGACCCCATGCCCACCATGACGGCCCCGGCCAGCAGGTAGGTCATGCGCCGGCGGGAGGTCGGGCTGAAGGTGCGACGGCGGGCGCGTTCCAGATTGACCCAGGCCCACAGCATGACGGCCCAGTAGTAGAGGGCAAAGCCCACCGCGCCCCAGGCCGGGCGAAAATGCGGCGCGGGTTGAAACTGCACCGCGCGCCACAGCCATTGCGGCCGGGCGAGCATGAGGGCCGTGCCCGCGAGGGCCAGGGCGTAAACGGCCTGCACCGCGCGCCGGCGGCGGCCGCGCGAAGGGCGGCCCGTGGTGGCCAGCACCGCGTCGGAAAAATGCAGGTAGGCCGCGGGCAGCCACAGCGCGGCCACCCACAGCACGGTGAGCCAGAAGCGCTGTGCCGTGGGGGTTGGGGCTGTGCTGCTCAGCGCTTTGCCGCCATAGAGGGCTGTGAGCGCGGCCAGCAGGACGACATACGCCCAAGTGAGCCGCTGGCGCAGGTTGTAGGTGAGGGCATAGACCAACAACCCCAGCGCAATGATGCCTACCCCCGCGGCTAAGGTTTGGTCGAGCGTGCGCAAAACGGCCAGCACGGTGCTCATGGGAGGGCTCCTGGGCCCGGCTTCACCGCGGGCCTACCCGAAAGCGCACCCGACACGGCGGCTGCGGGTTCCCCGCGTTGTCGACCACGACCAGTTGCAGCCAATATTCGCCGGCCGGCAGCAGGTCCGTGTTCCACCCTTGCACCAGCACATCGTCCACCTTGGGCGTGCGGCCTACATCGATGGTCAAAAAGAGGGGCTGTTCCACGGGGGCAAATTCTACCTTGTAGAAGCCGAAGTTTTCGATGCGCGCGGTGCCCCGGATGTCGATTTCCCCTTCCACCTGCGCGCCGTCTTCGGGGAA
>Ga0256833_1000777_pt1 | contig 24375 bp, 29 predicted proteins | sample 356284metaG_FD_190535 | JGI IMG/M metagenome (GOLD analysis project Ga0256833, IMG submission 190535) | Hydrothermal vent microbial communities from Mid Atlantic Ridge, Atlantic Ocean - 356-284 | ecosystem: Environmental > Aquatic > Marine > Hydrothermal vents | place: Atlantic Ocean: Mid... | reverse complement strand
TAAGTAAAGAAGTCTCACTTTACTATCCTATGTTCAATTTTTATACAGATGTGAAGTGGAAAGAAAATGTTAGACTCTCTTTTAGTAAAAGGAAGAGAGATTTTTTTAAGCCATTAAAGATAAAGATAAAAAGAGAAAGAACACATCAAGGGAGGAATATTGCTGTAGAGGAAAAGAGAGACAAAATAGATAGGACTTTTTTGTTTGATAACCTTATGAAGGTTAAGAGTAGAAACGTTAATTACCTTTTTAGCTTCCTCAACCTTGATAAGTTTAATAAAAGAGAACGCTTCTCTACCAATACTTCAATAGATAACTTTGGTTTTGATAAGTTAACGAGTATGTATCCAACTTCTTTTAATGCAACTTCTTACATAGAGCAATTCAATAACGGAAGCGCTCATACTTTCTTAAAGAGCTTTCCTTATTACTTTCTAGCCGATTTTAAGAGGGCTGTGAATGGAAACTTTGCTCTTACTTTAAGGAGTAAGGATTTAGCTCTCAGGCTCTCTTTGAGAGAAGGGAAAATCCTTAACTTAAGTCTTTCTCTTTTTGGAGACAGCCGTATATCTACCGGAGACTTCCTTTCTGAGATAACTTCTCTCATTCGTTCTAACGGTTTTGTTCCCGGTAAGGTCTATGTAAAGCTTAAAGGCAAGGGTTCTGTTGAAAAACGGGATAGGTTGGAGTTGAAGGTTTGAGGTTGTTCTTCGTTCTGCTTTTGAGTTTTTTTGTTTCTGTGTCGTCTTACGGAAGTGGGAAGGTTGATTTAGACCTTCAGAACTATAAAAAGGGTCTCTTTCAGTATGAGATAGGTTCTTACTCAACGGCTTTAGATTACTTCTTTAAACTTCTCAAACCTAATTCTCCCTATTACAAAGAGGCCCTCTTTATGCTTGCAAAGACTTACTACGCCATTGGTAAGAAGACAGGAATGAAAGGGTTTCTCTGGCAGGCCCTTAACTACTTGGAGCTCTACTTTATTGAATACGGAAACAGGGAGCTTCCCTGGAAGTACTACTACACGAGAGCCCAGATTTACGAATCCCTCTCCTTTTACGAGCAGGCTCTTGCCCTTTACCGAGTTGCTTTTTTAAGGGCAAAAACCCCTCAAGAAAAACTTGAAACTACGATTGGTATTGTTAGGTGTGCCGTCTGGGTTAAAAGACCTGACATCGTTGACCAGTATTTTATCCTGATAAGCACTTCAAATTTAACTGCTAAAGAAAAGGAGAAGGTTAACTTTGTTAAAGGTCTCGTTCTCTTTTCCCTTGGAAAGTATAAAGAGGCACTTCCTTACTTTATGGAGCTCTACCGCAGGTATGAGAACTATCTCATAGATAACCCGAATTATTATCTCCTTGTTGCTGAAGACATTTATAGGCTGGGAAACTACACTTTGGCTGAACAGCTCTTTAGAAGGATAGCAAGCTTAACTAAAGACCCAGAAGTTATTAGAAAAGCTACTTTAAGGCTTGGAGACATTGAGGTAAAGAAGAAAAACTACGCTCTTGCATTTGTTTACTACTATTCTCTCGTAAGTGGATATCCTAGTTCTATGGAGGCTACAGTTGCTAAGCTAAAGATAATTCCCCTACTTGACATTCCAAAGGTTCGTTATAGGGCTCTTTTGTCAAAAGAGGAGGCTTTTAAAGACCCTATTAAGTTTACGGCTTCTATTCTCGTTAACTACAGGACAACCTATGTTGGAATATACGCTCTTGCAGACCTAGGTTATTTTGTGTTTAAGCTTGGCTCTCCGGAAAATGTCTTTAAAAGGTTAACTTGGGAGCTCTCTTTGGTCTTTCCGGAGGACTTAAAGTATGAGCAGAGAGAGTTCCTCGTTAAGCTGTGGACTCCTTACCTTTTGAAGTTGCCCTCCAATAAGGCTTGTAGTCTCTACAAGTCAAATCCCAGCTTTTTTGAAGAGCTCTTTAGTAAAGAGGTTCTCTTAAAGTTTGTAAACGACTTGAAATCCTGCAATTTAAGGAGGTTAAGGGTAGAGCTCCTTTCCTACATGGTTAAACGCTGGAAGGACGATAAAGACAGGTTGTTAATGGCCCAAGCTCTTTTTGAGAATAAGGACTTTGCAAATGCTTTAAAAGTTCTTGAAAAGGTAAAAAATAAGGACAGTTGCAAATATCTACTCCTAAAGGGGGAGCTCTCAATTTTCCTTCCCATTAAAGGTTTTCCCTTTGACAAGTTCTCTCAAAAGTGCTTAAACCCTAAAAGTGGAGCATTAGTTGTTTATTATTTAGCAAAAAATGGTAATATTGAATCTGCGTTCAACTACTTTAAAGAGTTTAAAAGGGAGCTTTTAAAGAGCTACTCACGGGAGCTCGTTGTGAAGGGAGCTCTAAATAAACTCCTTGAAATATCTGCCTACTACGGGAGGTATGACATAACCAAAGCGGTTGCCTCTTCTCTCGTAGGTGCTGGCTATGGAGACTGTTTAACAGAAAGTTATCTTTTGCTTTCCCTCTCTCGCTTGGGAGAAGTTGATAAAGCGAGGGAAGTTTACAAGAAGGTAAGCGCCTGTTTAGACTCACTTTCAGTTTTGGCAAAGTCTGTTTATCAAAATACCCTTTTAGAAAGGGAGGTTGTTAATGGCTCTTTTTAAGGAGCTCTTACCGATAGAGGAAGGGCTTAACTACTTTTACCAGCGTTCAAAAGTTATTCAGAGCAACATTGCCAACGTTGATACTCCTTTTTACAGGCCTAAAGACCTGGTATTTGAAAGGGAGCTTAAGGAGTGTCTGAAACTTAAAACCACAAACCCAAAACACATACAGCCTGTTAAATGTAGTGGCCAGAAGTTTAAGGAGATAACCCTTTCTGATGTTTCAGGTTACGATGGAAACAGGGTAAATCTAGATAAAGAGCTTGCAAAACTTGCAGAGACGGCGATTATGGCAAAGCTCTTAAACGAGGCTTTAAGGAAAGAGATAGGGAAGTTAAAACTCGTTATGGGGAGTAGGTAATGATTTTCAAAGGTCTTGAGATTTCCCTCTCTGGAATGCTTGCCCAGAGGGTAAGAATTGCCGTTGCGTCAAGCAACCTTTCAAACGCTCGGTCTGTTGACGAAAACGGCTCTCCCTACAGAAGGAAAATTCCCATTTTTGAATCAGTTTTGGTTAAAGAGGGAAGTTTAAAGCTTTACAGGGTAAAAGTAAAAGAGATAGTAGAAGACCCTTCTCCGTTTAAGGAAGAGTATGACCCAGGTAATCCCCTTGCTGATAAGAGGGGATACGTTAAGCTTCCCAACGTTGACCCTTTAAGGGAAATGGTTGATGTGATGAGCGCTATAAGGAGTTATGAAGCCAATTTGACCGCTTTTAATACCAATAAGAGAATGATTCTTGACGCAGTAGAACTCCTTAAGGCTTAAGGGAGGAGGGACGATGAAGGTTTTTCCTGTTTCTTATTCTGTTTTGCCTGTTTGGGGGAAATCACAAAAAGAAAGTACTCCCTCTTTTAAAGAGCTCCTTGAGGACTTTATATCCCAAGTTAACTCTCAACAGTTAGAGGCCAGGAATGTAGAAAAGGCACTTTCTATGGGGAAAGTGGAAAACATAGAGCAAGCTATGTTTGTAATAGAAAAAGCAGACCTTTCCCTTCGCCTTTTAGTTGAGCTTAGGAATAAGGCGATAGAGAGCTATCAAGAGATTATGAGGATGCAGGTCTAAAAAGGTGGAAATCAAAGAGTTAAGGGATAAACTCTCTGACTTTGTAAGGAAGAACGCAAACCCTCGGGGAATTGCACTGGTTTTAGGGGCCCTTACCCTTATTGCTTTTCTCTCTTTTATCCTCATTAAGGGAAGAGGAGAGGATAACTTTGCAGTTCTCTATACCCACCTTTCTCCAGATGACGCAGGTGAGATACTTACTGTTCTTCAAGAGGAGAAAATTCCCTATAAGGTGGTTGGGGACGGTAGCATAATACTGGTTCCAAAAGATAAAGTATATGACGTAAGGTTAAAGCTTGCAGCAAAGGGATTGCCCCACGGTAAAGTTGTGGGCTTTGAGCTCTTTGATAAGCCTAAACTGGGCATAACCCAGTTTCAGGAAAACGTGGAGTACTTGAGAGCTCTTGAAGGTGAGCTTGAGAGAACAATTAGGCAAATTGACGCAGTTAGGGACGTTAAAGTAAACATCGCACTTCCCAGAGACTCAATTTTCGTTAGGAGTACTTCAGAGCCTAAAGCTTCTGTCTTAATAGACCTTTGGCCTGGAAGGGATTTAACTAAGGAGCAGGTAAAGGCAATAGTGTTTTTAGTTTCCCATGCCGTTCCCGGTTTAAAACCTGAGAACGTAACCGTTGTTGACAACAGGGGAAGGGTTTTAACAGACCTTTTAGAAAATCAAGACAGTGAAAGGCCTACAAAAGAGCTCTTAATAAAGAGACAGTTGGAAAGGGACATAGAGGATAAGGTAAGAACTTTGCTTTCAAGGGTTTTAGGAAGCAATAAAGTAGTAGTTAGTGCCTCTGTAGAGGTTGAGACTGGAAAGTTCCAGCAAAAGAGGGAGCTCTACAACCCCGACCTTACGGCAGTGGTAAGTGAAAGGAAAGTTCAAGAAAGGGAAACTACTACTGAGAAACTGCCTCAAGGAGCTCCTGGAACTCCTACAAATGTTCCCCCTGTAATAAACAACCAGTCTCAAGGTCAGGTAGTCAAAAAAGAGAAGAGGGACATTACTACCAACTACGATGTTTCAAAAACTGTTGAAGAAACTAAAGCTCCAATTTTCAAGATAAAACGAATAACCGTAGGCGTCTTAATTGACGGGAAGTATAAAGAGGTTAAAGAGAAGAACGGAACTGTAAAGTACGAGTTTGTCCCCCGTCCTGAGAAGGAGCTTAAAATCTACGAGGAAATAGTGAAAAGCGCTATAGGGTATGACCCAAAAAGGGGAGATGTTGTAAGAGTTGCCAGCGTTCCCTTTGAGAGAAGCCTCCTTACGCCTAAAGAGGGAAACCAGACTTCCAGATTTCCTTGGTATTACTTGGCAATAGGAGTTCTTGTTGGAGGTAGCCTTCTACTTTTAATTGCCTTAAAGGTCCTAAAGGGGAGAAAGAAAGAGGTTAAGCCTGAAGTGGAGCTCTCAGAGGCTCTTCTTGCCGAGATGAAAGCAAGGTCTCAACATAAAGAAGAGATAGAAAGCTTAGACCTTACTAAAGACCCTGCCTATCTTAAAATTATAGAGATAGGTAAAGACTACCCGGAAATTATAACCAGCGTTGTTAGTAAGTGGTTAAGAGAGAGGTAGTAATGGAACTTGACGACTTCACGCCTTTTTTGGAAGGCGTAAAGTGTAATGAAGGAGAGAGCTTAGAGGAGAAGTACGAAAGGGAGTTAATGAAGTTAAAGGCCCAGTATGAGGAAAAAATAGAGAAGATTAAGGAAGAGTTTTACTCCTTAGGTTTTAAGGAGGGATATCAGAAGGCGTCTAAGGAGTGTGAAAGGATACTCTTTGAAAAGGAAAGAGAGCTCTCTCTAAATTACTTGCGTAAACTTGAGGAAGTTTCCTTGAATGTTGACTCATTAGTTGAGAAAATAGAAAAAGAGAAGAAGAGGAGGTTTAAGAAATTCCTATCTTCTATTAACTCTTCTTTAGCTGAAATGTTAAGCCTTCTCTACATAAGCCCTTCAAATTTAGAGTTCCTAAAGAGAGAAGTCCTTTCCTTGATAGAGGAATTTTCACAAGAGGAGCTCTTGGCTGTAGAAGTTGGTAAAGGCCTTAAGGGAGTTGTTAAGGGAGAGAAAGTAAGGCTTAACGAAAAACTCGGAGAATATGACTTTAGGTTAATCTTTAGGGACTTTCAAATAGAGAGTTCCTTTAAGGAGAAACTGAACCTTATAAAGGAAGAAATTGAGAGAGAGGCTAAAGAGACTGCCTAAGTACAGGGTAATTGGAAAGGTAAAAGAAGTTAAAGGAAGTGTTATAGAGGCTAAGCTTCCAAAAGTTCACATCGGGGATTTCTGCAAAGTTAACGGTTCAATAGAAGCAGAGGTCGTCGGCTTTAAGGAAGGTAAGGCCCTTCTTATGCCCTACGACGATATTCAGGGAATTACTGTAGGAACTAAAGTTGAAGCTGTTATTTCTGGTTTAAAAGTTGGCGTTGGCCAAAGGATGCTGGGAGCAGTTATAGACCCCTTCGGTAAAGTTCTAAACGGTAAGGACTTTAAAGTTGAAGAGTTTGTCCCCTTAAAACCTTCCCCGGTAAATCCTTTAAAGAGGGAAAGGATAAAAGAACCTTTAGACTTAGGCATCAGGGTAATAAACTCTCTCTTTACCGTGGGTAAAGGCCAGAGGGTAGGTATATTTGCAGGTGCAGGAGTTGGCAAGAGCACTTTACTCGGAATGATATCAAGGTTTACTGAAGCAGAAGTGATTGTTGTTGCCTTAATCGGAGAAAGGGGAAGAGAAGTAAGGGAGTTCCTTGAGGACTGTTTAAAGGAGGGAATGGATAGGGCCGTTGTTGTTGTTGCAACTTCTGACATGCCTCCTCTTGCCAAGATAAGGGCAGCAAACGTTGCCTGCTCGGTTGCAGAATACTTTTCAAGGGAGGGAAGAAGCGTTCTCCTGTTGTTAGATTCCCTTACGAGGTTTGCAATGGCCCAGAGGGAGGTTGGGCTTTCAGTTGGAGAGCCCCCTACCAGTAAAGGTTATACTCCTTCAGTATTCTCTTCCCTGGCAAAGCTTGTAGAGAGAACGGGGAACTTTGAAGGCTCAGGCAGCATAACGGGAATATTTACTGTTTTAGTGGAAGGGGACGACATATCGCTGGACCCTGTTGCAGATGCTTCAGTTGGCCTCCTTGACGGCCACATAGTCCTTTCAAGGAAACTGGCAAACAGGCGTCTCTTCCCTGCTGTTGATATTTTAAAGAGCATTAGTAGGTTAACTCCTCAGTTAGTTAGCAGGGAGGTTATGGAGCTCCAGTCTTTGGTTTTTGAGCTTGAATCTGTCTATAAAGATAACGAAGAGGTTATCCAGCTTGGCCTTTATAGAAAAGGCACTTCTAGAAAGATAGACCTTTCTATACGGGCCCATGAGAAAATTGAAGCTTTTATAAGGCAAGGGATTGATGAGAAGGTTGACCTCCAAGAGAGTTTCTCTTCTTTAAGGAAGTTGGTAGAATCAATACTTGGGGAGGAAAGGTCAAATGGCTTTGGACGGGATATACATGAAGAACAATGATTCATCGTTAAAAGTAGTTCCGAATAATTACGATAACTCAAAAATGAGTCAGGAAGACTTTATGAGAGTCCTTCTGGCAAACCTTCAGTGGCAGGACCCTTTAGAAGCTCAAGACATTAGTCAGTTTATAGACAACACGGTTAAGCTCAGGGAAATGGAGGTCTTAAACTCCTTTGAGGACAGCGTTAAAGAGATAAAGGAGTCTTTAAACTCCTATTCTTTAGTCTTTGCTTCCTCTTTTATTGGTAAGGAGGTTGAATACAAAGGAAACAGGACTTACGTAAAAGGGGGAAAAGGAACTTTTGAGTTTAGCCTCTCCTCTCCTGCTCAGAAAGTAGTTGTTAGGGTTTTTGATTCTAAAGGAAATCTCGTTGAGGAGAAGGAGCTCTATTCCCTTTCAAAAGGTTCCTATCCCTTTGAAATTGATAACCCTTCCCTTGCTGACGGCTATTACACCGTAAGCGTTGACGCTTACTCTTTAGGTGGTTCTAAAGTAGATGTTGAAGTTAACAGCTTTGCCCTCGTAGAGGGGGTGAAAAGAGAGGATAACAAGGTTTACCTTAAGACCTCCTCTTTTGAAATTCCTTTAGAAGAGATAACCTATGTAGGGGGATAGCCATGCTTCAGTCTTTTTACACGGCCTTTACAGGATTAACTGCCGACAAGCGTTGGCTTTCGGTAATCTCAGACAACATTGCCAATGTTAATACTGTTGGCTTTAAAGCCGAAAGGGCAGTTTTTGAGGACTTACTTGCAAGGAGTTTAACCACTTTTAAGAACGGAGCTCCCGTAAACCAAGAAATTGGAGGGGGAGTTTTCGTAAGTGCCACGGTAAAGGACTTTAGTCAAGGAACCTTTATGAACACTAACAACCCTTTAGATTTGGCCCTTGACGGTGAAGGCTTCTTTATGGTGAAGGATAACTCAGGTCTAACCTACTACACTAGAAACGGCCAGTTTAGGCTTGATTCTAACGGAAGTTTGATAAATATGCTCGGTATGAAAGTTCAAGGTTGGATGCTAGACGACAACGGGAACATGGCAGGTGCTATAAGTAATATAACAGTTCCGATGGGAATGGACCCGAAAGTGACTAAGTTTGTCTCTTTTGAAGAGCCTTCAAACCTTGATTCTCGTTCAGACGTAATCTCCTCAAGCTTTGACCCTGCTAACTCTGCAACATATAACTACGTTAACTCTCAAACCGTTTACGATTCTTTAGGCAATCCTCACACTCTCTCTTACTACTTCCGGAAAATAGACACTGGTAAGTGGAAGGTATATACCCTAATTGACGGAACGCTGACTCCTGTTTACGACGGAACTAACTATTACAAGAGTTTAATTTTAACTTTTAACGATAGAGGTCAGATTGCCTCTGCAACTGCAGACACTCAAATTACTTTAACTCAGAACGAAAATGACAGCGGTTCTTCTGGAAGTTTTACCCTTTCTAACCCGCCAGTAGTAGGTAGCGTCCACATAAAGAAGGTTGACGGGATAACCGTTAACATTCACGATGAGGGAGATGGAGACGGGGACGGGATAGGCAACCTTGTTGACGAGCAGGGAAATGTGGTTGGAACTGTAAACTACTCTACTGGAGAGATAAAGCTTACAGGTGATTACGCTTCTTCAACCCAAATAAAGGTAGATTACCTAAATAGCCCTACTACTGCGACTGCAACTTTAGACTACAAGAGAATTCTTATTTCTGGATATGACCCAAACACGGGAGCTACTTCTCCCTTTACTTTCTCCGTTAACTATGAGAACTTAAGGCAACTTGCCTCAGATTTTATCTTCTACGCCAAACAAGACGGAAACAGCAAGGGAGACCTTATTGCCATTGCCGTTAGTGAAGACGGGGTTTTAAAGGCCACCTACTCTAACGGGAAGGTTAAGGACATAGCCCGTCTTGCGATAGCTACTTTTAAGGATAAGGAGATGCTCGTTAGAAAGGGAAGCTGGCTCTACGTTCCTAACCTTCAAACCTTTACCCCTGTAATAATGCCCGGAGGGGTTATCTCAAAGATAAGAAGCGGAATGCTTGAGATGTCAAACGTTGATATAGCTAACGAGTTTATAAACCTCATCACTGCTCAAAGGTCTTATCAGGCGAATGCCAGAGTAATAACTACCGATGACCAGATACTTCAAGAGACGATGAACATTAAAAGGTAGTGAGGCTTAGATGGCTGAAGACGAGAAGCAGGAACAACCGCAGGAAGGTAAGGGTAAGAAGAAGAAGTTATTGATATTGGTTCTGATTTTCTTAGTTTTGGCAGCCGGCGGAGGGGCTGCCTACAAGTTTTTGGTTCTTGATAAAAAGAAGGCTGTTAGTAATGAAAAGCAGGCTGAGAAGATTATTGAGGAGATAAAGGCTACAGAGAAAGTTGGAGTTATGTTTGACCTTGGAACTTTCGTTGTAAACCTTGCTGACCCTGATATTGAAAGGTATTTGAAGGTTTCTATAGTTTTGGAGCTTAAAGACCAGAAAGTCCAAGCTGAAGCTCAAAAGAGGCTGCCTGAAATAAAGGATGCGATTACCACTTTGCTCTTAACAAAGCGTTCTTCGGAAATAAGGACTCCAGAGGGAATAGAGTTTTTAAAGGAAGAGATAGCAAAGAGAGTTAACGCTATTCTGCCCCTTGGAGGAGTAAAGAACGTTTACTTTACAGAGTTCATAATCCAGACGGGATAGGATGGAAGAAAAGTTAGAGAAGTTTAAGGATATTGAACTAAAAGTCTCTTTGGTTTTAGGGAGGAAGGAGCTCCCCCTTTCTAGGGTTTTAAAACTGAAGGAAGGGGACTTAATAACCTTTGACGTAAAACTGGAAAGTTATCTGGAAGTCCTCCTTAATGAGGAGAAGTTTGGTATAGGAGAGCTTATAGTGATAAACGATAGGTTAGGGTTGAGGTTAGTTGACCTTGTCTAGTGAGCTTAAGTTCCTTTTAAACTCGTTTTTGATGATTATAGCTCTTCTTACCGTTTACTGGGGTGTAAATAGGTTTGGTTTTAAGCCCCATTTAAGGGGAAGGAACTTGAAGCTGTTAGAGAGGCTACCCCTTAACAGGGAAAGTGGACTGGCAGTAATAGAGTTTAGGGGAAAACTCCTTCTTTGCTATTACTCTAAGGATAACTTTAAAGTTTTAAAAGAGATAGAAGGAAATGGTGAAGAGGCTTTTAGCACTGGCTTTTCTTTTAACGATTCCTCAAACGGCTTACGGCGAGACTCTTAAGGAATTTGCAGATAAGCTTGGGAACCTTGATATTACCCTGAAACTGCTTTTAATATTTACATTACTGGTTTTACTTCCTTCTTTGCTTATAGCTTTTACCAGCTTTACCAGGATAGTTATAATCCTTTCCCTCTTAAGACACGCCTTGGGAACTCCTCAAACTCCTCCAAATCAAGTTGTTATTGCACTTTCCCTCTTTTTAACCCTTTTTACTATGGCTCCTACTTTTAAGGAGATAGAAACACAAGCTCTTAACCCTTACTTAAAGGGAGAGTTAACTGATGTAGAAGCTTTAAAGAGGGCGTCTCTTCCCCTTAAGGAGTTTATGTTGAGGAATACGAGGAAAGAAGACCTTAAACTCTTCCTTGACATGCGAGGTGAAAGGCCTAGCTCTCCTCAGGACGTTGACTTTATTACTCTGGTTCCTGCCTTTATGGTTAGCGAGGTAAAGACGGCCTTTGAGTTCGTTTTCGTGGTTTTCCTTCCTTTTATGCTCATAGACTTCTTAGTTGCAAGTATCTTAATGTCTATGGGTATGATGATGATTCCCCCTATGATGCTTTCTCTGCCTTTTAAGCTTATTCTCTTTGTAGTTTCAGGTGGTTGGGAACTGCTGATTAAATCAATAGTTGAGAGTTATAGATGAGCGTTGACCAGGTTATCTTTCTTAGTCAAAAGATGCTTGAGGTTGCTTTTTTAGTGGGAGCTCCCGTCCTCGTTATAACTTTCCTTGTAGGCCTTGTAGTAAGCGTCTTTCAGGCGGCTACTCAGATTCACGAGATGACTTTAACCTTCATTCCAAAGATTTTAGCTACTATGGTTGCCCTTTATGTTTTTGGAAACTGGATGTTTGTAAAGCTCGTTGACTATGTAAGGGAAAACTTTTTAATTCTCCTTCAAATTCTAAGATGAGTGAGCTTTTTAACTTTATTGCTATTCACTATTGGGGATTCCTGTTTGTGTTTCTCAGGATGTCTGCCTTCTTCCTAGCTTTTCCCTTCCTTTCAACTCCCTTTGTTCCAGTAAGGGTAAAAGTGGTTTTGCTTTTGGCATTTTCCTTTTTCTTTGCCTCCTCGCTTAACCTTAACTTGCTTCCTCCTAAGAGTTTTCTGGAGTTTTCCCTGATAGCTTTAAAAGAGATTACCTTGGGCTTTTCCCTTGCACTTGTAGCTTACATATTTTACGGCGTAGTCTCTTACGCTGGGGAGCTCATTAGTTATATGATGGGTTTAACCGTTGCAAACCTCTTTGACCCAACCTTTGGTCTTGTGTCTTTAACCGGTAGGTTATTTATATTTACCTTTTACTTGGTGTTTTTCTCAACTGGAGGGGCTGAATACTTTGTGGGAGCTCTCTATAAAAGCTTCCTCCTCCTTCCCGTAGGTCAAATTTCCCTAAAGGGTTCTTTCTTTAAGTTCTTGCTTAAAGAGTCCTCTTTAATCTTTTCCTTGGGATTTAAGATGGCCTTTCCTTTTGTTTTCGTCCTCTTCATAACCAACTTGGCCTTGGCTTTGGTTAACAGGCTCATTCCTCAGATTAACGTCTTTATAGTAGGCCTTCCCCTTCAGGTTTTCGTGGGGCTTCTTTTCCTCTCTTTTGGCTTTTCCGTTATAGTCCTCTTTACGGTTAACCTGTCTCAGAGGTTCCTTGAAGACCTATTTATCTTAATTAGGGTTATAAAAGGTGGCTAAGGACCCTTCAAAAACCGAAAAGGCGACCCCTCGGCGGCGTCAGAAGGCAAGGGAAGAGGGAAAGGTTCTAAAAAGTCAAGACCTTCCCGTAGCTTTTAGTCTGTTTTTTACCGCTGTTTTGCTGTTTTTCTACCTTTCCTATCTCTTTAAAACCTTAAATGTTCTCTTTATTTATACTTTTCAGAACTTATCCTTAAACTTCGTCTCTCCCATTTTCTTTACTCTTCTTTTTAAACTCCTCTTTCTGCTTTTTCCTGTTTTCCTCTTTCTCTTGGTAGTTGGAATTTTCTCTAATGCCGTTCAATTTGGTTTCCTTTTTACTTTTAAGCCTTTGGTTCCTAAACTGGAGAACATTAACCCTATTAAGGGGTTAGGACGCCTCTTTTCCCTAAAAAGTCTCTTTGAGGCGACAAAAAGTACTATAAAGCTCGTTTTGGCTTTTATCTTAGGCTATTACAGCGTTAAGTTCTTCTCTTTAAAGTTTTACTCTCTTCCTCTCCTTTCCTTTTATCAACAGGTTTATTTCCTGGGAAAGGTTATTGTCCTTCTATTTTTCATATTTGGCCTCTTTTCCTTTCCCGTTGCTCTACTTGACTTCTTTTACCGCCGATGGGAGTATGAAGAGAGTTTAAAAATGAGTAAGGAAGAGGTAAAAGAGGAGAGGAAGCAGTATGAAGGACATCCCGTAATTAAGTCTGCAATTAGGAAGAGACAAAGGGAGATTGCAACGAGGCGGATGATGGCAGAAGTTCCAAAGGCAGACGTGGTTATTACTAACCCAACCCACTATGCGGTAGCTTTAAAGTATGAAAGGGGGAAAATGCACGCTCCTAAGGTTGTTGCTAAAGGAGTTGATAATGTAGCCCTTAAGATAAGGGAAGTTGCTGTTGAGGCTGGCGTTCCCGTAGAGGAGAATCCGGAGCTTGCAAGGGCGCTATATGTAAGTTGTGAGGTTGGAGACTTTATTCCCGAGGAGTTTTACAGGGTCGTTGCTAAGATTTTGGCAAAGGTTTACCGCCAGAGGAGGGGTTTTTAATTTGGGTTAGGACTTTTACTATTTTGTTAACCATTTTTGGGTCAACGTAGTTCATCACTTCTCCCGCTTTTCTCGGCTTCATGTTGTAAATAATGTAGGCTGCCTCTTTTGGGTCAGAGAGGGCTGAGATTTTCTGTCCTGCAAGTTCTGGGTCCATTTTCTCAAAGACTTGTGCTAGCCTTTTATACCTTTCTTCTTCTACCTCTTCCACTCTCTTTTCTAGCTCTTCCCTTTCTCTTTTTAGTTCTCTTTTTGCCTTCTCTATTTTCTTTAAGAGCTCCTCTTTCTCCTTTATCTCCTTTTCAACCTCCCTTTGGAGCTCCTTTAACCTCTCTATCTCCGTTTTGCTCTCCTTTTCCGTTAAGAGCTCTTGACTAAAAGAGCTGTTGCCTGTCGTCATTATTACTACCGCTGTAAAGAGTGCTGTAAACTTCCCTTTCATGAAGGACCTCTTTAAGGATTTCTGACTTCCTTTTCCTCTTTTCTATTAAGAGCTCTATAGCTCTAACTTCTCCTTTTTCCCTTAAGAACCTCTCTTTAACCTTTTCTATCTGAGCTCTGAGTTTCTCTATCTCTTTCCTGTGCTTTTCTAAACTTTTCCTTAATGCAGTTTTGCTCTCTTCTTTTAGTGCAAATTCTATAAGCTTGCTTAATTTTAACTCTTCAAGCTTCTTAATTTCTGCGTGTAGTTTTTCAAGCCGTTCTTTAACCTCTCTCTCCCTTTCCTTTAGTTCCTCTAGCTCTGTTTTTAGCTCGTTTAAAAGCTTTCTTTTTATTCTTAAAATTTTAAGAAGTCTCATCTATCTCCTGCTTTTTAAGGCAAGTTCTACCATTTTCTTTTGCTCTTTTTTTACGAAGTCGTATATGAGCTTCTGTTCTTCAGGTGATATGTTCTCAAACTTCACTCCGTAGCATATAGCGTGTCTTCTCGGGTATATGTTAATTATCGTGGCTTTTAAGTTAAACCTCCTGCCTTCTAAGGGAAAATCTAGGTTTAACTGCTGTGTTGGAGGAAGTTCCCTTTCAAGCTCACTCAAAGAGATGCATACTTTTGCTCCTCCGGCAGATATGTCAACTATTTCTCCATTAATTCTAATTTCTCCTTCTTTACTTATAATGGTTATAACCGTTGGAACTTCCACCTCAACTCTTGCGTATTCCCTCCTTTGATACCTTGAGAGTTCAAAAGTGTGGGGAATTTGAATTATCAGTTTCCCGTTTTCTGTGAAGGTCTTTACTACCTCTCCTTCAAACTTGTATATTCCGTCCCCTTTCCTGATAAAGGAGATTGTGATTTTCTTGCCTAAGAGCTCTTCCTTAGGGCTATTTCTATCTATAACTGCCCAGTACATAAACCTCTCGTCCTTGTCAAAAAGTGCTACTTCGTATTTTCTCCCGTCTGGAAGGTACATTTTCCCAGGTTGGAAGAGGTCAATGTCTTTGGTGCTTACAAGTGGGATAAAGTAGGGGACATAGTCAAACCCTAATTTCATTCTCATGTCTTTAATGAGCTCTTCCTTTGGGTTTGGAGATTCTTGTAAGTAAAGTTCAACTACCTTTTCAAAGGGGGCTTTAAACTCTAAAGCTAAAAAGGGGTCCCTTCCCAGTTTCATAGAGTATTCCCAGAGAATTTGGGCTTCCTCTTGGGTTAGCTCCCTTTCGTAGGCCTCTTTGAAGAAAGACTCTTTAAGCCTCTTTTTCCTAAGAAACTCTCTTAAAAGTCCTACTAAGATGAAGGTAAGTATGATAGCTACTGCCAGTAAGATAAACAGGAGTATAGTTTCCCCTTGTGCCGTTGGTATCCTTAGAAAACTTAGGTTTCTCATAGCTTTTTTTTCTTCCTCTCAATTAAATTTAGGGCTGCTATTACGGCTTCTTTAAAGCTGCCGTTGTCGGCTTTGCCTTTGCCGGCTATGTCGTAGGCTGTTCCGTGGTCCACTGAGGTTCTAATTATCGGCAAACCTAAAGTGATGTTTACGCTCTTTCCAAAGCCTGTTAGCTTTACGGGTATCAGCCCTTGGTCGTGGTAGATTGCTAAAACTATCTCAAACTCTCCTTTTAGAGCTCTATTGAATATTGTATCTGAAGGGTAGGGGCCAAAGGCATTTATACCTAATTTCTGGGCTTCTCTCACTGCAGGTTCAATCTCTTTTACTTCTTCTTCTCCAAAGAGTCCCTCTTCTCCTGCGTGGGGGTTTAAACCGCAAACCCCTATTTTGCTCCCTTTAAATAGGCTGTTTATGAGTTTTAACTTTGATAGGATTTTTTCCTTTTTAACCTCTTTCGGAACTTCTCTTAGGGGAAGGTGGGTCGTTAATAGAACGACCTTTAGCTTCTCGTTTGCAAGCATCATTGCAAAATCTTTTACTTTGAAGCTTTCTGCCAAGAACTCTGTATGGCCAGGAAAACTGAATCCTGATTCTTTAATCACCTTTTTGTTTATTGGAAGGGTTATTATTGCGTCTAAGTTCCCTTTTTTGGCGTCTTCAACTGCTCTTTTTAGGAAGTTAAGCTGACTTTCTCCGCACTTTTTGCTTGGCTTCCCCGGTGTTATCTCTACATTCTCAATTGTGTTTATGAGGAATAGACCCTTTTCCCTTGGAGGGGAGCTCACTTCTTGAAGTTCAGGTTTTAACGATAGGAGCTCCCCGTAGTACTCCAAAACTTTCTTTGAACCGTAAACTGTGAAGGAAGCTGGGAGCTCCCTCAAAAAAGGTATAGACTTAATTAAAATCTCCGGACCTACGCCGCACGGGTCCCCTAAAGTTATCCCTACTCTTGGTTGAATTTCTCAACCTCCTTTAAGGCGTTTTCAGCCCTTTTTAAGAACTCTGTTGCTATTTTCTCGCTTAAACTCTTAAGCTCTTCCCCAAGCTCTTTTAGCTTGTATTTAAGCTCCACGTTTTCCTGCTCAAGCTCCTCAATTCTCTGCTGGAGGCCTGAGACCTTTTCTTCGTAATCTCTTGCAAGCTCTTCAACGAAAGTCTCAAACTGCCCAGTTAAGCTCTTAACCTTCTCCTTTATCCCTTCTGGAATCTGAATTTCCTCCATTTTCCTCCTCCAAGTTTAAAAGGTGTCCCAGCTTTTCCTTTTTGGTCTTTAGGTAGTTGATATTATACTCGCAGACTCCTGCAATAAGTGGCACTCTTTCCACTATTTCAAGTCCGTAGCCTTCAAGTCCTATTAGCTTTTTAGGATTGTTCGTCATTAGCCTCATCTTTTTAACGCCTAAGTCCCTTAGTATTTGGGCCCCTATGCCAAAGTTCCTCATGTCTGGAGGAAAACCAAGTTTCTTATTGGCTTCCACCGTGTCAAAACCGTGGTCTTGGAGATGGTAGGCCTTAATCTTGTTTACAAGGCCTATTCCCCTACCTTCCTGCCTTAAATAGACTATTACCCCTTTTCCTTCCCTTGCTATCATCTCCATTGCTTTGTGAAGTTGACTTTGGCAGTCGCACTTAAGGGAGCCGAAAACGTCTCCTGTTAAGCACTCTGAATGAACCCTTACCAGTATAGGCTCTTCTTCTTTAATTTCCCCCATAACGAGGGCAACGTGCTCTTTGTTGTCAACTAAGGAGGTGTAGGCGTAAATCTTCCAGTTCCCGTAAACGGTAGGGAGGTTTGCTACTGCTTCCCTTTTTATGAGGCTTTCCCTTCTCATCCTGTATTCTATGAGGTCTGCAATGCTTATTACTTTTAAATCGTGTTCCCTTGCGTACTCAAGTAGCTTGGGAAGCCTCATCATCTTCCCGTCTTCGTCCATTATCTCGCATATAACGCCGGCAGGATATAAGCCTGCAAGTCTTGCCAGGTCAACTGCGGCTTCCGTATGGCCTGAACGCTTTAAAACTCCTCCCTTTCTGGCTCTAAGGGGGAATACATGTCCCGGCTTTACAAAGTCTTCAGGCTTTGCGTCTTTAGAGACTGCCCTTTTTATCGTTATTGCCCTGTCGTAGGCGGAAATTCCTGTGGTTGTTCCAAATTTAGGGTGGGCGTCAACGGAGACGCAGAAAGCGGTCTCTTTAGGGTCTGAGGGGTTAGGCGTCATAGGTTCAAATCCCAATTCTTGACACCTTTCTTCTGTAAGGGCTAAGCAAATTAACCCCCTTCCAAACTTGGCCATAAAGTTTATAGCTTCAGGGCTGACTTTCTCTGCAGCTAGTACCAGGTCCCCCTCGTTCTCCCTGTTAGGGTCGTCAACTACGATTACCATTTTTCCCTTCTTTATGTCCTCTAAAGCCTCTTCAACCTTGTTTAAGGGGAACCTTCCCTTTACCACTTTTAGCTTTTCCTCCTTTCTAGGACTTTGTCTATTAGTCCGTACTCTTTTGCTTCTTGGGCACTCATGAAGTAATCCCTTTCTGTGTCTTGCTCTACTTTCTCTACAGGTTTCCCTGTGTGTTTTGCAAGTATTTCGTTAAGCATCTTTTTGAGCCTTAATATCTCCTTGGCGTGTATTTCTATGTCGGTTGCCTGTCCTTGAAAGCCTCCTAAAGGTTGGTGAATCATTATCCTTGCGTTGGGAAGGGCAAAGCGCTTGCCGGGAGCTCCCGCAGCAAGCAAAACGGCTCCCATACTTGCCGCCTGTCCCATACATATGGTTACTACGTCTGGTTTTATGTACTGCATCGTGTCGTAAATGGCAAGGCCTGCAGTTACAACTCCTCCCGGGCTGTTTATGTAAAGGTAAATGTCTTTTTCCGGGTCTTCTGCCTCTAAAAAGAGGAGCTGGGCTACTATTAGGTTTGCTATGTGGTCGTCTATGGGAGTTCCCAGCATTACTATTCTGTCTTTTAGGAGCCTTGAGTAGATGTCGTAGGCTCTCTCTCCCCTTCCTGTCTGTTCAATTACGATTGGAACAAATTGGTTAACTATCTCTTCCATTTAGACCTCCCTTTCCTTTTGTAAAATGAAATATGGCTTTCTCTTACTTTATAACAACTCTCTTTAACTTTTCCCTGTGCACCCTCTTTGCGCTTATTACTCCTTTAACTTTCTTTACTGAAGAGAGGAGTTTGTTAAACTCCTGTTTGCTTTTTACCTGAACGGTGAAGTCAAGGACGGTCTTTCCGCTTGCAGAGCGGCTCTTTACGCTTGATATGTTTATCTTGTGTTTTGATATTGCCGATGAGACCTCAGCAAGCATTCCCGGTTTGTCTTCAACTAAGACCCTCAGCTTTGCCGGATATACCTTTTCAGAGGGTATGAACTCTACTTGGAGGACTTTGCCCGGGGAGCTCTCTACAATCTGTCTTGCTACTATACAGTCTTTCGTATGTATTACTATACCTTTTCCGGTATTTACTATCCCTATTACATCGTCTCCGGGTAAGGGATGGCAACACTTTCCGAGCTTCACTGCTAGGTTCTCTATTCCGTCTATCTTGATAGACGCCTCTTCTCTTTTATTGGAGCTCTTTTTCTTCTTTCTCTGTTCCTCACCTGAAAGTCCAAGTATTTTCCTTGCAACGACTTCAGCTTCTAACTTTCCAAAGCCTATGTCGGCTAAAAGAGGGGTTAAGCTACTATATCCTAAGTTCTTAATTTTCTCTAAGAGCTCTTCCTCTTTAAAAGAGGTTAGCCCTCTACCTGATAATTTCCTTATTACCTTGTCAAGTAGGCTCTCTCCGAGTTTCCTTGCCCTTTCGTTTTCCTCTTTTCTTATAAAAGAGCGTATTGCGTGGCGGGCCTTTGAGGTTTTAACAAACTTTAGCCAACTTCTGCTAGGCTTTTCCGTGTTTCCGGTTATTATCTCTACCTTGTCTCCACTTTTTAACCTGTAGTCTAAAGGAACGAGTTTTCCGTTAACCTTTGCCGCCCTACACCTGTGGCCTATTGACGTGTGAACTGCGTAAGCAAAGTCAACGGGAGTTGCCCCAACAGGTAAGGTCTTAATGTCTCCCTTTGGAGTAAAAACGTAGATGTCCTCGTTGTATAGGTCTGTCCTTACGGAGTTTATAAACTCCTGAGGGTCTTTCTCCTCCTTTACCCACTCAAGGAGGTTCCTTAACCACAGGAACCTTTCCTTTTCCGACTGAGTTAGAGCTCCCCCCCCTTCCTTATACTTCCAGTGAGCCGCAATTCCCAGCTCTGCAACTTGGTGCATTTCCCAGGTTCTAATTTGAAACTCTATAAACTGCCCCTTTGGTCCTACAACTGTAGTGTGAAGAGATTGATACATGTTAGGTTTAGGAACTGCTATGTAGTCCTTTATCCTACCTGGAACGGGAGTCCAGAGGTTGTGGATTAGGCCAAGAACCTGATAGCATTGGCCTACCGTGTCCGTTATTACTCTTATCCCTGCAACGTCGTAAACCTCTTCAAAGGGAATACCCTTAGTGACCATTTTCCTGTAAATTCCGTAAATGTGCTTTATTCTCCACTGGATTTCTCCTTTTATGCCGTTTTTCTCAAGCTCTTCCCTTACCCTCTCTATAATTCCCTCTAAGTAAGGAAGGAGCTTCTTTTTTTTCTCTTTAACCTTTTTCTCTATTTCCCTGTAAGCTTTTGGGTCTAAGTACTTTAGTGAGAGGTCCTCAAGCTCGTTTTTTAGCCTGTATATTCCGAGCCTGTTTGCTAAGGGAGCGTATATTGTAAGTGTCTCCTTTGCGTTCCTAAGCTGGCTTTCCCTTTTCATGTGCTCCATAGTTCTCATGTTGTGGAGTCTGTCGGCAAGCTTTACTATTAAGACCCTTATGTCCTCGGCAAGGGAGATTAGGAGGTTCCTAAAACTCTCTGCTTCCTTTTCCTCTTTACTTTGGAATGTGTAGCCTTCAAGTTTAGTTACTCCCTTTACTATAAAGGCCACCTCCTTTCCAAACTCCCTTTCTATCTCTTCTATTGTGGTCGCCGTGTCTTCTACCGTGTCGTGTAAAAGCCCTGCTACGATGGTAGGCGTGTCCATTTTTAACTCTGCGAGTATGTAGGCAACTTCTGCAGGGTGGGAGAAGAAAGGCTCTCCAGACTTTCTAAACTGCCCTTGGTGCTTTTCCTTGGCAAACTCGTAAGCTTTTCTTATTAGCTCTTCGTCAAATGTGGGGCGATATTCCCTTACTTTATCTATAATTTCTTGGCAGCTTCTCATCTATTAACTCTAAATAATAGGTTTAACCTATTTAAATTAGTGAAGAAAAACAGGGATTAGCAATGGATGGTGGAGTAATAGGCGTCTTTGACTCTGGAGTTGGTGGGTTAACTGTTCTTAAAGCTATAAGAGACCTCCTCCCTAAAGAAAACTTAGTCTATTTCGGGGATACTGCAAGGGTTCCTTACGGTACTAAGTCTCCAAAAACTATAGTTAAGTACAGTCTTGAAAACGCAAGGCTTTTAAGCTCTTTTAACCTGAAACTTTTAGTTGTTGCCTGTAATACCTCTTCTGCCCACGCACTTGAGGCTTTAAGGAGGGAGCTCCCCGTTCCCGTGGTAGGGGTCGTTGAACCCGGAGCTAAGCTTGCAGTCTCTTCCAGTAAAAACGGAAAAGTGGGAGTTATAGGAACGGAGGCTACCGTAAAGAGCGATGCCTACAAAAGGGCGATTCTCTCTATTAACCCTTCTTATCAGGTTTTCCAGAGGGCCTGTCCTTTGCTGGTTCCCCTGATAGAGGAGGGGTGGCTTAACGACCCTATAACCGCTCAAGTTGTTAAAAGGTACCTTTCTCCCTTTAAGGAGCTCTCCATAGACACTTTAGTTTTAGGATGCACCCACTATCCCCTCCTAAAGGGGCTTATTAAAGAGCTCTTTCCCGAGTTTAACTTAATAGATTCTGCTAAGGCCGTTGCACTGACTGTTAAGGAGCTTTTGTCTTCAAGTTCTGACGGCGGCGGTTCTGTTAAAGTTTTAGTTAGCGACAAGACAGAGAGGTTTGAAAGGATTGCTAAGATGATAATGGGAAGAGACATTACCGTAGAGGAGGTAAGTTTTGATAAGGAATGACGGAAGAAAGCCTGACCAGCTAAGGGAGGTAAAGATAACCCTTGACTACGTCAAATACGCTGAAGGTTCCTGTTTAATAGAGTTTGGAGACACCAAGGTAATCTGCACTGCCTCTATAGAAGAAAAGGTTCCCCCGTTTTTAAAGGGAACCGGTCAAGGGTGGATAACTGCCGAATACTCTATGCTTCCGAGGGCTACTGCTCAAAGAACTGTTAGAGAGGCTGCAAGGGGAAAGTTAACAGGTAGAACTCAAGAGATACAGAGGCTTATAGGTAGGGCTTTAAGGAGCGGAATAGACCTTACCCTTTTGGGAGAAAAGACAATCTGGATTGACTGTGATGTTATTCAGGCAGACGGAGGAACCAGAACGGCCGCAATAACGGGTGCTTTTGTAGCCCTTTACAAGGCCCTTGAGAAAATTGAGAAGCTTTCGGCGGTTAAGTCCTTTATTGCTGCAGTTAGCGTTGGCATAGTTAACGGGGAGCTCCTACTGGACCTTAACTACGAAGAAGACTCTATTGCAGAAGTTGACATGAATGTCGTTATGAACGAAAGGGGAGAGTTTTCAGAGCTTCAAGGAACGGGAGAGGGGAGGTGCTTTACAAGAGAAGAGCTTGACGGACTTTTAGAGCTTGCCCAAAAAGGGATAAAAGAGCTGATTCTTAAGCAAAAAGAGGCTTTGGGGGTTTTAGGTTGAAGGTCGTTTTTGCTACTTCAAATCAGGGGAAGGTAAAAGAAGTGAGGGAAGCTTTAAAGGAATTTGGCATAGAAGTTCTCTCTTTAAGGGAGGTAGGTAAAGAACTTCCTCCTCCTGAGGAGACCGGGAATACTTTTTGCGAGAACGCCTATCAAAAGGCTACCTATTACAGTAAGGCCCTTGAGCTTCCGGTTATTGCTGAGGACTCGGGCCTTGAGGTTGAGGCTTTAAACGGACTTCCCGGTGTTTTCTCTTCAAGGTTTGCAGGCGAGAACGCTACGGACGAAGAGAACAACTTAAAGCTAATAGAGGAGCTGAAAAAGAGGAACTTAACCTCTTCACCTGCAAGGTATGTTTCTTTTTTCTTCTTTTCTTTCCCAAAAGGGTTTGGCCTCTGGAGCGAAGGAGAGGTAAAGGGTAAGGTAATAGTTGAGCCTAAAGGGGAAGGAGGCTTTGGATACGACCCCCTCTTTATACCTGAAGGGTACGGGAAAACTATGGCAGAGCTCCCTTTAAAAGAGAAAAACAGGATTTCTCACAGGGGAAGGGCGATTAAGAAGCTTATAGAGCTCTTAAAGAAGGTAAATTGGTAAAATCTTTGGGGCACTCCCTCCCGTTGGAGGGTTAGGCAAACGCTTCTTGTTGTTATAATAATCTTACAGTTTTTAGACGGGATTTTAAGGGGAATGTAAATGAAAAAACACTTCACTCCGGCAGAAATAAGAAACAAAGAGTTTAGTAAAAAGCTGTGGGGATATAATCCTGAAGAAGTTGAGAGCTTCCTCATAGAGGTTGCAAGCTCTTACGGGGAGCTCTTAAAAGAGATAGAGCGTTTAAGAGTTAAAACTCCAGAGTATAAAGCTAAAGAAATTATAGAGAAAACGAAAAGAGAGATAGAAAAGATAATTGAAAAGAAAAAAGAGGAAATTAAACAGATAGAAAAGAGGAAAGAGGAAGTTGAATTTGAGATAGAGAAGTTAAGGCTTGCGCAAAAGAGCATTTATGATAAGCTTAAAGTTGCAATAATAGAAATGACCAGGATTTTAGAGGAGCTGAGAAGGGATGCTCTTGGTAAAGAAGAAAGAAGGGGGAGTGGAAATAGAGGTGAAAGTTCAACCCAAGTCTTCAAGGAACAAGATAGAGAAGGTGGAAGAGGGGAGACTGAAGGTGAAAGTGACGGTTCCGCCGGAGGGGGGGAAAGCCAATAGGGCCGTAGTGGAACTCTTAGCTAAAGCTTTAAGAATTCCTAAAAGTTCTATATCCGTTGTTTCCGGTCAGAGCTCCAGGATAAAAAGAATTTACCTTGAAGAAGTAGATGTTGCAACTTTGCAAAAGAAATTGGGGGTTGAGGTCTCTTTAAAGTCTTGACACTCAAAATTTAAAATTGTATTTTCAAGCTTAGGCTTTGAAATAACTAACCTAAACCACTTTTAAGGAGGGAGCGGCATGACAAAGAGTGAACTCGTTGCCGCATTAGCAGAAAAGGCAGGAGTAAGGAAAAAAGACGCAGAAGCCTGCCTAAACGCCTTTATTTCAGTTGTTACCGAAACCCTCAAGGAAGGGGGAAAGGTAGAAATTAGGGGCTTTGGAAGCTTCCTTATGAAGGAAAGAGCCCCAAGGGTTGCAAGGAACCCCAAAACTGGCGAGAAGGTAGAAGTTCCCGCTAAACTCGTTCCTGCCTTTAAACCTGGTAAAGACCTAAAAGAAGCTACCGAGAAAGTTGTTAAGAAGAGGAAAAAGAAGTAATTTCTAGGGGGGAGCTCTCCCCCCTTTTAATTAACGAGTTTAAATATCCTGTTAAACCTCGGTAAGTGTTTCCTTCCGTCCCAAGAGAAGAAAATTATCCTTGCAATTCCTACTATCTTACTTCTGTCTACAAATCCCCAATACCTGCTGTCGTAGCTGTTATTTCTGTTGTCTCCCATCATAAAGTACTTACCTTTCGGAACGACGAAAACCTGAGTGTTGTCCCCTTCAGTTCCGGTCTTTAAAATCATGTGCTTCTTTATACTCCCGTCTCTCCTGGGGAGAAATTCGTAGTAAATCTTCCCCGTATATCTTTGGTTGTTTTCGTAATAGGTAAAGTTCCCGTCCCCCTGGTATTTACAGGGTTTACCGTTTATGTAAACTTTTCCGTCTATTACTTGGATTCTGTCTCCGGGAACGCCAACTATCCTTTTAATGTAGTAAACGCTCTCGTTTAAGGGAAAGTGAAACACCACAACGTCTCCCCTTTCTGGAGCTCTAAAGTGGTAGGTTATCTTATCAACGAGTATAAAGTCTCCTATTAAGAGGGTTGGAATCATTGAACCTGATGGTATGTGGAAAGACTGAACTATAAAAGTCCTTATAAACAGTGCTAAAATCAAGGCAACTGCCAGCGATTTTAAGTTTTCGTACATCTTGTTCAACATTTAACCTCCCTTTCAGTGTCGGGAATCAAATTTTAAACCAAGTTTACGAAAACCTAAAGCTTACAACTTCTTCAATCGTATAATTTAGATTATTATAATTCTCTTAATCAAGGTTCCCGACACTTGACTACCCTTATCAGAATTTGCTAATATTTAATT